>Ga0256826_1000613_pt1 | contig 21778 bp, 22 predicted proteins | sample CV79metaG_FD_185975 | JGI IMG/M metagenome (GOLD analysis project Ga0256826, IMG submission 185975) | Hydrothermal vent microbial communities from East Pacific Rise, Pacific Ocean - CV79 | ecosystem: Environmental > Aquatic > Marine > Hydrothermal vents | place: Pacific Ocean: East Pacific Rise...
TTACCCTCATAACCAATTCCACTTAAGAAACTTTGGAAATCTTCATAATTTTTTGCAAACTGATCTTTCGAACCAACAAGATTTGATTGAATAGAGGCAGAGTTAAACATCATCGCATTTGCATTATCACGAATCTGTGCTCTTAACTCCATCGCATCCTCTTTCGAAATTTTCTCTGTAAAATTTGTTTTTATCTCTTTTGCATGTGCAGCTTCAACCTGTAGTTTTGCATTATCACTAGCATTTACATTTGGCATATGTGCTCTTGCATTTTCGTTAGCATTAACATTCATAATAACTCCTTTTTTTATAGTATTAAGTGTAAACTATATCGTCATATTGCAATTTATCTTTATTTTTTTACATTTAAAGCCTTAAAACTGTCACTATATTTGATTTATAGAATAATTAGGGTATACTTTTGCCGATGAAAGATGAGGACCCAAGTTCAATTTTTAGTGTGTGATTTTGTATTTTGCTCAATTGTTACCTGAAAGACTATCCAATTTTTGACTCCACTTCTTAGGAAGTGAATTTTTTATACTAAAGGTATTACAATGGCAGAATTACAAGACGGCAAGATTAAATGGTTCAATGATGAGAAAGGTTACGGATTTATCGAGTGTGACGATGGTGGAAAAGATGTATTCGTACATTTCCGTCAAGTTAATAACCCAGATGGTGGACGTGTTTCACTAGCAGATGGTCAAAGAGTTACTTTTGAAATCGGTGAAGGTCAAAAAGGCCCTCAAGCTGAGAACGTTACAGCTCTTTAATTAGTGCACCCCTTACAGGCTCTCGCCTGTAACTCTTTATATCTACTTCTAAAATAAAATCAATTTAAATAATATCATCTTTATCTAACTCAACACCACCATCTTCTAAAGCATAGATTAAATCAGCTGAGTTCAGTTTTTCAAAATTAGCAATCATCATCTTTTTTAAGTAAGTTTTTTCAGCATTCTCAGCTCTAAGCAGACTACCTGCGAAAATACCCTTTTTCTCTAAGATAAGAGTACTTATATCACTATCCATCTTTACCATATTCATTAACTCTTTTATATCTGTATCAAATATAGAGCTAAGCATTGAAAACATTCCTGCTAAATAGGCTTTATCTCTATTTTTAAAATCAGCTTCTCCTTCCATACTTTCAGCTCTTCTAATGGCTAGTTCTAGAATAGTTTTTGAGGCTGGGTTTATAGAGACTTCAGAGTAGAGATAGACCATCAGCCACCTTAAAAGTTTATCTCTTCCCATAAGTGTGAGTACTTGAGTTAAAGATTCAACATGTACATTTAAACTTTTGGAGTTATTAAAAAACTGTATCAACTTAAAAGACAAATCAGGTTGCCCTTTAATAAAAAGTTCTAACTGTTCAGTAGTTTCACTCTGCTTTATCATCCTAATAAGTTGCAAAATTATAAATTGAGCTGGTTCTTTTAAGCCTGCAATCTCAATAATTTCAGCTTTATCAAGGTAATAGCCTTGAAAATAATCAAATCCCATCTCAAAATATTTATGCAAATCCTCTTTTGACTCAATATTTTGAGCTAAAAGTTTAATTCTTGTTCCCTTAAATTTATTAAGAACTTTTTCAAGGTTTTCTGGTTCAGAAAGAAGAATATCCATTTTTATAATATCTATATAGTTAAAAAGCCTCTTAAACTTAATAATCATTCTAGCACTAGAATCGAAATGTTCTATAGAGAGTCTAAAGCCGCGTTTACGGTACTGAACTATTTTACTTATCACATCCTCTGTAAGATTTATATCTTCTAGAATATTTAAGATAAATCTATCTTTATCTAAAACATCTAAAATTCCCTTAGTTAGTGTTACCTCATCGACATTCACAAAAGCTAAAGACTTTCGTCCTAAAAGAGTATCTAGCTCTGAGCTAGTTATGGAACTCATAATAAGCTGCGATGTACCCTTCACTTTATTAGAAAAGCCAGTCGGTTTATGCTCTGAGTCTTTAAAGTCAAGGGCATAAGCAAATACATCTTTTTTTACATCAAAAATTTTCTGTTTTGAAATATAGATTTCATTCATGCCTCATCCCTTTTTATGCAAAAGTTTTAATGACTCATTTGCAATTTCTAACTCTTCATCTGTTTTAATCACTAAGCTTTTTACATTATGAAAGAGTTTAGCATTTAAAACCCTCTCTCTTATATATTGAGAGTTCTCTCCTATACCACCAGTAAAGACAAGTGCATCAATACCATCAAGTAGAGCCATATACGAGCCTATATACTTCTGTATTCGTCTTACCATCACATCTATTGCTAACTTCGACTTCTCATCCTCAGAGTTTAAAATATCACGAACATCACTCATTTTACAGATTCCAAGCAGTCCAGAGTTTTGATTTAACTCTACATCGACACTATCGATACTCAGGTTTAACTCTCTTTGCATATAAAGAACAATGGAGGGATCGATATCACCACATCTACTACCCATAACAAGTCCCTCCAGTGGAGTAAAACCCATAGATGTATCTATACTAACACCCTTCTCAACAGCACAAATACTAGCACCATTTCCAAGATGAATAGTAATGAGATTTAACTCTTTTATATCTTTTTTTAAAACCTCAGCTGCTCTTTTTGAAACATAAGAGTGTGAGGTTCCATGAAAACCATAACGACGTATTTTATGTTTTTCATACATCTTATATGTAAGTGCATAGAGATATGCTTCTTTTGGCATTGTAGAGTGAAACGCGGTATCAAAAACTGCAATTTGAGGGGTATCGATAGCCTTCTGCCTTGCAACTAAAATTCCTTCTAAGTTTGCAGGATTGTGTAAGGGAGCTAACGAGGAAAGTCTACTTATAGTTTTAATGACCTCATCATTGATTAAAGTAGCTTCTGTAAAATCTTCTCCCCCGTGAACTACTCGATGGGCTATCGCACTTAGTGCATTAAAATCAATATTTATGCTCTCTAGAGCTTCATGATGATTTTTAAACTCTCCACCCTTCTCACCTATTCGTTCTATTAAAAGAGAACTTAAGAGCTCTTTTTTATCCATATTAAAAAGCTTTAGTTTTAGAGAGGAGCTTCCTGAGTTTATGACCGCTATTTTCATTCGTTTTGTCCCGCTTGAATAGCGGTAATAGCTACAGTGTTGACTATATCTGCTACTAAACAGCCTCGGCTTAAATCATTAACCGGTTTATTAAGACCCTGAAGAACAGGACCAATTGCCACGGCATCACTAGAGCGCTGAACTGCCTTATATGTATTGTTCCCTGTATTTAAATCGGGAAAAATAAAGACAGTAGCATCACCTGCAACCTTAGAGTTTGGTAATTTCTTTTTAGCAACTTTTTTATTTACTGCTGCATCGTACTGGATCGGACCCTCTATAAGTATTTCAGGAGCACTCTGTTTTACAATCTTAGTGGCTTCCCTAACCTTATCTACATCAACACCACTTCCGCTCTCACCTGTTGAGTAAGAGAGCATGGCTACCTTTGGTTCTATTCCAAAAGCCCTCGCAGTATCTGCCGAAGAGATTGCGATTTGCGCTAACTCTTCTGCCTTTGGATCTTGATTTACTGCACAATCACCATAGACTAATACCTTAGTTTTGAGAGACATAAAAAATACGGAAGATACAAGAGAGACTTTTGCTTTAGTTTTAATGATTTGAAGAGCTGGTCTGATAGTTTCACCTGTTGAGCCGATAGCCCCGCTCACCATTCCATCAGCATAACCTAAATGAACCATCATTGTAGCAAAGTAGTTGATATGCGTCATAGCATCTTCTGCTGCAGCAAAGGTAAGACCCTTATCCTTTCTAAGTTCATAAAATGTATTTACAAACTCTTGAAGATATGGAGATGTAGTATGGTCAATAAAGGTCGCCTTTGATAAGTTTACTCCCAAACGCTGCCCATATTCTACTAGTTTTTCTCTATTACCCAAGAGAATAATTTCAGCTACATCTCGATGAAGGATTATCTCTGCAGCTCTTAAAATTCTATCATCACTACTCTCAGGAAGTACAATTTTTTTCTTATTTGAACGGGCCATTTCAAAGAGCTTATACTCAAACATCAGAGGTGTCATTACACTACTTGTTGATGTAGCAATTTTCTCTTCAATATACTCCATATCTACACTAGAGTTAAAAAGTCCCAGGGAGAGGGCTATTTTTCGCTCACTATCAACTCTTATTCTTGCATGTACTTTTGAGAGATTTCTAGCTGTTTGATATGTATCAGTTGGTACAGACATAAGAGGAATATTAAATTTATCCAAGCCTAAAATCAATTTTCCAATATTTGGATGAACTTCCATATTAAAAGGAAAAATTATTGCTGAAACATTTGGATATGCATCTGAGTATAAAGCACCTAAGAGACCTAAAATAATCTCAGACCTATCAGGAGGGACTATCACTAAATCATTCTCTTCAATATGTTCTAAAAAATTATCTAAAGAGAGTGCTGCTACTTTTACTGCTCGAATACTCCTAGTGTAGTCCTCCTTTGTCATTAAAATCTCTTTAGCACCTAGTGTCTCTATAACATCACGGATACTTATGAGACTTAACTCTTTAAGCTCTCGAAGTTGATAGACCGTACACTCACAATTTTTTGTCTTAAGCTTCAGTGCATCATACTGCTCTTCATTAAGTCTATTTACAAAGGTAGCAAAATGGGTAGATCCCATAGATGTGATATTTTTATGTTCTATCTTAATACTCTCATGAATCTCTTTAACACTATCCCCTTTTGCATTGATAATATTAATATAAGCAGAGCCAAAATTTTGAGCAATTTTTACATTTAAATCGTAGTTAATATTTGTATTTAAAAAAGAGCGTCTTATTCCTTCACAGAGAACAAAATCATACTCCCGTTCAAGCTTTTTAAACTTACGGATCATCTGATTTATTAGTTCATCAGTCTTATTAAATGCTATCATATCTTCAACATACTCAATATCAAATCCATAAGCATCTTCATACTTCATATCTAAATCATAACGATTAATCATAAAGTCGATATCACCATCAACTATACTATTTTTGTAGATTATTGGACGAAAAAAAGCGACACGATGGAGGTTACGTTTTAATATCTCCATCATACCCATTGAAACAAAAAGAGTTCCCGCATTTATATCTTGTGCGGCTATAAAAAGTGATTTAATCTTCATAATGTTAGTATATCGAAAAAGTATGGATAAACTATGAATAAACCCTTAAATCCAAAAGAGTTAATGATCAGCAGATATAGTGCCTTTGTAGATGAAAACTGGGAGTATTTAGTTGAAACTTCACTACACCAAACATTTAAAGAATTAAACAATCCAACAACTATAGAGTGGTTAAAACTAGATGTTATAGATGATTATGAAAATTTTGTAGAGTTTAAGGCCTACTATAGAGATAATGACAAAATAGTTCTTCTACATGAAAAAAGTAGTTTTACTCTAGTCGATGGTGTTTGGAAATATGATGATGGAGTGATTTTTAATACTAAGATAGCGAGAAATGAGGCATGCCCTTGTGGGAGTGGGAAAAAGTTTAAAAAATGTTGTAGCTAGGTCTCCTAAACTAAATATCAAATTAACTAATAGTTAGCCCCTTAACAAATGTAAAACTTTTTTTTATAAATCCCTGTTTTTCATAAAACTGATGAGCATACTCTTTTTGAAAACTCGAAGAGAGTACCATATTTTCACACATTGCCATTTTTGCATAGTCGCTTAAATACTCAAGCATCATCGTACCATAACCATTTTCTCGATGTTTTGTATCTGTTATAAAATCATACACATAGAGATGACGTTTATAATAAAAGTTGGTCTGAACAGCAACGCCAGCATAACAACAGAGCTCATCTTTATCTATAATTCCAATCATTTTATACTCAATATGACGCATATCATAAACTAGATCTTCAAACTCTTTATAACTAAGCTCAACTCGGAGTTGTTTTACAACATCATAAATATTTTCTAACTCTTTTAAATCTAATTCTCTTATTTGCAAACTTTCCCCTTATTTTGACACTATTTTATAATAAATTCGTTACAATTAATAATAAAGATAAGGATTTACTATGGCTAAGAAAAATTATTATAATGTAATCATTGTTGGAGGTGGTATCTCAGGTACTGCTCTTTTATATACTCTTGCTAAATATACAGATGTTAAGAATATTGCACTGTTTGAAAAATATGATGAGTTAGCTACTCTGAACTCAAATGCAAAAGGAAACTCCCAGACACTTCATTGTGGTGATATTGAAACAAACTACACACTTGAAAAAGCGATTGCGACAAACAGAACAGCAACTATGGTTGAAAACTACGGAAAACTTTATGGATATGACAATAAGTTTATGTTTCAAATTCCTAAGATGGCTATTGGTGTTGGAAGTAAGGAAGTTAAGTTCATAAAAGAGCGCTACAAAGAGTTTAAAAAAGATTTTCCATACATGGAATTTTGGGATAAGAAAAAACTTGGAGAAATTGAGCCAGCCTTATTAGAGGGGAGAAAAAAATCTGAAGACATCGTAGCAATGGGAACAACTAAACGTTGGTCTACTGTAGATTTTGGAAGACTCTCAAAAAGTTTTGTAAAAAATGCAAAAAAAGAGAATAAAAATATTGATATTCATTTAGAGAGCGAAGTTACTGATATTCAAAAAGTTGGTAATAAGTTTAAGATGCTCGTAAATGGGAAAAAATTCTATGCTGACTATGTAGTGGTGAATGCAGGTGCACACTCTCTTCTTTTAGCACATCGTATGGGTCATGGAGAAGACTTCTCTTGTCTTCCTGTTGGTGGTAGTTTTTACTACTCTAAAATCGACTCTTTAAGATCAAAAGTTTACACTATTCAAAATCCTAAACTACCATTTGCCGCAATTCATGGTGATCCTGATATTACAAAAGACAATATCATCCGTTTTGGTCCAACAGCAATCGTTTTACCAAAACTTGAACGCTATCACCATGCACATTTTCTAGACTTTCTCGAGACACTTGCTCCATCAACTGAAGTTATAGAAGTATTTTATGATTTAATGCATGATAGTGATATTAGAGATTATGCTATCAAAAACTTTTTATATGAAGTTCCGGGAATTAGACGTAAACTATTTGCTAAAGAGGTCAGAAAAATAGTTCCATCTATGACAGAAGATGACATAGAGTTTGCAGAAGGTGTTGGTGGATTACGACCGCAAGTTATTGACAAAAAAACTAAAAAGCTTTTCTTGGGTGAAGCAAAAATTGAGACTGGAGAAGGTGTAGTGTTTAACATGACTCCATCACCAGGGGCAACTAGCTGTTTAGGAAATGCTTACAGAGATGCTGAACTTATCTGTGACTTTTTAGGAAATAAACTTAAAAAGAAAAAATTTAATCGTGAGTTAGTTGAGCCGGTACCGTATTAATAATTATTATAGTAAAATGGCACCATAAATTTCAAAAGGACAAAAATGAAAAGAATTTCAATGATGATAGTAAGTGCATTCTTAATGCTAGGAGCTACACAACTTTTAGCAAGTGCACAAAATCTTCAGATATTTAATGTAAACAATGCAAAAGGTACAATCACTGCAAAAACTGTACAAAAAGCTTTTAAAGAGAGTGGAGTTATTGTTGATGTTAACAACGACATGAACTCTATCTTCTCAAAAAGATATGGAAGTGTTCACCATGATAAGTACAACTTAGCAATCTTTACAAATGCTAAACTTGTCTCAAAACTAATGGACAAATATCCAACTATTGGGCTTATTACACCACTTACAATGTCAATCTACTCAGGCAAAGATGGTAGTATCAATGTATCTACTCTCTCTTTAGCTGGAATGTCCAGAATCACAAAGATTCCAGCAACTAACCCTGACCTAGTAGCATACTCAAAACTAGTAGATAAAGCACTTCATGCAGCACTGCCAAATGGAAAATATCTTAAAGTAAAGCACAACACTAAAGCATCTAAAGAGCTTGTAACTGAATTTACTCTAGAAATTGAGCTTGAAGATGGTGATACATATACAGAGGCAAAAGAGAGTTTTGAAGAGGAATTCGAAGCAGAAATCGGACCGATGGGATATTTAATACCAAAGAAGTATATATTAAAGCATGAGGCTTATGACTTCTTTGACACTTACTCTATCATTAGATTTAATGCTATCTACCCTGTATCTAAAAACAGCCCTGATGCTGGTGCTTATGCTCCTTTTTCAGTTGTGATGTATAAGAAAAAAGGTGATGATGCTATGCATATAGCTTATCCATCAATTGATAACTGGATTGATGATTTAGATATTAAAGATGCAGAGGCTATCAAAGAAGTTCGTAAAACACAAAATATGATTAAAGATATCCTTATTGAGCTTACAGAGTAGATTTCATCTACTCCTAAAGCTACATTCCTGTGTAGTTTGCTCCTCTAATTTGACCTAACTTACTAACAAAAATATAGAGTTTTTTTCTTGATTTTTTCTTGATTTTTGAATTTTCAAAAACTACTATCCAATCATCATTATCACCATAGTGAGTTCTTCCTACTTGAAAAACTGGTACAGATTTCCAACTTTTTGCAATCTTTTTATGTTGGGCTAATCTTTTTACTTCATCTATTGCAATTTTTTGTACTGCTTCACTACTTATAGCTCCACTTAGTTCTTGATGATTACAATTATTATGATGTGTATGCTCTGCATAAAGTACTGTAAAACTAAACAACAATGTTATAAGTACTATTTTTATCGATTTATTCATTTTTGTCCTTCTGAATTTATCTAGAAATTCTACAACACTAGTATAAACACTTAAACCTCATAATCAACTTTTAAACAACTCTTAGCTATAATCGCGAAAAATAATAGGTGTACAAAGATTCACCTAAGCAGAGAGAAACAATCATATGGTATCAGTCAACAATTTAATTATGAGATATGGGAATAGGGTTCTATTTCAAGATATAAACTTAAAACTAGACCGTCACAAACGCTATGGACTTATCGGTGCAAATGGTGCAGGTAAAACTACTTTTTTAAAAATCCTTTCGGGTGAAATCAATGAGTATGAAGGTGATATAATCATCCCTAAAGCGAATAAAGTTGGTGTTCTAGGACAGAATCAATTTGCATTTGAAGACTTCACCATTATGGATGCAGTTCTTTATGGAAACAAACGTCTTTACGATGCTATTAAAGAGAAAGAAGAACTTTATGTCACTGGTGACTTTGAAGATGATGCTGTAAATAACCGTCTTGCTGACTTAGAAGTTATATGTGTTGAGGAAGATCCAACCTATGAGTACGATGTTAACATCGGTAAAATCCTAGCAAATGTAGGGATCCCTGTTGAACAGCACAATAACCTAATGTCTACACTTGATAGTGCTGACAAATTCAAGGTATTACTTGCACAAGTACTTTACCCAAAACCAGATGTACTCTTTCTCGATGAGCCTACGAATAATCAGGACATCGAGACTATTAGTTGGTTAGAAAATGAGCTTAAGCGCCATGAAGGAACTCTCGTTGTGATTTCACATGATAGACACTTTCTAAACTCGGTAGTAACTAATATACTAGATGTAGATTACCAAAAAATTCGTGAGTTTACGGGTACTTATGATGACTGGTATATCGCTGCAAATGTTTTAGCTAAACAACTTGAACTTGACAATGCTAAAAAACTTAAAGAAAAAGATGAACTAGAAGCTTTCGTTAGACGTTTCTCAGCAAATGCCTCTAAAGCAAAGCAAGCAACTTCTCGTCAACGTAAACTTGACAAAATGGAACTTGAAGATATCAAACCATCTTCTCGCCGTGATCCAAGTATTGTATTTAAAGCAAAACGAAATATGGGTGATGAAGCACTTGACCTTAAAAATATTTCTCACTCTTATGGTGATAATGAAGTTTTAAAAGATGTAACACTCAAGTTTGAACCAGGTGAAAAAGTTGCACTTATCGGTGGAAATGGTGTTGGTAAATCTACACTATGTAAAATTATAATGGAAGAGATGAAACCAACATCTGGTGAAGTTGTATGGGGTGCTACTATTGAGAACTCTTACTTCCCACAAGATACTGCGGATATCATTGAGGGTGATGGTACACTTTACGACTGGTTACGTGCCTTTGATCCTAAACGTGAAATCGCTGAGATAAGAAACTGTCTTGGACGTATGCTCTTTAATGGTGAGCAGCAAGAAAAAGGGGTAGTAAGTATTTCAGGTGGAGAGAAACACCGTATGATGTTAAGTAAAATGATGCTTGAAGGTGGAAACTTTCTAGTTCTTGATGAACCATCAAATCATCTTGATCTTGAAGCTATTGTTGCACTAGGTGAAGGTCTCTTAGAGTTCAAAGGAAACGTTATCTGTGTCTCACACGATAGAGAGCTACTTGATGCATTTGCTTCACGTATTATTGAGATACAAGCAGATGGTAGTATCATCGACTTCAAAGGCTCTTATGAAGAGTTTGCAGAACAACGTGCAGCAGGAACTATATAAATGGCTAAGTATAAAAAATTTCTAGGTCTTGGAATAGCAGGAAATTTTGCTCTTCATCTTGACCAAGCTGGTGAAGCGGAAGATTTTAAAGATGTTATAACAGCAGAAGAAGCAGCTCCAAAAGGTATGTTTCCATTTTTTCTACCAAGAATGCAGAACCCTGTAAATAAGGCTGAACTTACTGCTAAAAAGATTTTAACAACCTATCCTCTTGGTGCAGACTTTATAAAACTTCCAGCAGACAAATCTCTAAATGTTCAAGCAGAACCAGAAGTTGGTTTAGTATGTGACTTAGAGTATACAGCCGATAAACTCTCAAAAGTAACTCCAAGATATTTTGGTGCTTACAATGATTGTTCTATTCGTGTTAAAGGTGCTGCAAAGATAAGCGACAAAAAGAACTGGGGACATGAGACTAAAGGTTTTTCAAACAATATCATAAAAATTGATAAATTTAGTGAAGGTGGAAATATTGACAACTACTCAATTTGTAGCTTTTTAAAACGTGATGGAGAAGTGCATGCTTATGGTGAGGATGTTGAACTTACAGGTTACAGCTACTTCCATGAAAAACTTACAGATTGGATTTTAAACCAGATAAACACTCAAGAGAACTTCGGTCCACTTGAACCAATCAGTGAGTATATTCATGCGTGTGATAATCCACAAGAGGCTATTATCAGTATCGGTGCAACTCGTTATACTGAGTATGGTGAGTCTACATTTTTAAAAGCGGGTGATGAGTCAATAGTTATCGTTTATGATGCTACTAAATTCTCTAATACTGATATTTTAGAGATGGTAAAATCATCTCACTATAATCACGACAACATCTCTGTATTGGCTCAAAAAGTACTTTAAATGCAAACTGGTATCTACGAACACTATAAAGGAAATCGATATAAGGTTATAGATATCGTTAGACATAGTGAGACTGATGAGCTTTTAGTTCTCTACCGTCCAATGTATGGAGATGAGAGTCTCTGGGTAAGACCTTTTGGCATGTTTTTTGAGAAAGTAGAAGTTGATGGTTTTTTAAGACCACGTTTTACTTTTATAGGTGAAGCAGATGAGTAGAGGTAAAAAACTTGATCTTTTTATAGGAGCTGAGTTTGAGAACTCTTGGGCTGAAGTGCAAACTCCTCGTAAATCTATTCTAGGGGATGAAATTTTAGAGCCTTCCAAACATTTTTTATTTTTTTCAAAAGAGAAACGACGTGGCAAAGTTGTTACTTTAGTTGGTGAGTTTCAACTTTCAAAAGAAGATGCAACTACTCTTTTAAAATCCCTCAAGAAAAAACTTGGTTGTGGTGGAAGCTACAAAGATAATTTTATGGAATTTCAAGGTGATTCAAAAGATAAAATTCGTCCTCACTTGCTAGATGCAGGTTTTAGGTTTAAAAATAAACACTAAATTTTTAAAATATTTCGCATCCACTGAGTTATCATCTTCAGCTCTTCACCATCTATAAAGTGCTCTTTTTTATAAGCTTTAAACTCTATATCAAAACCACCCTCTTGTAAGACCTCTACCTGTTCGTGTGAAACATCAAAAGGAAGAACATCATCTTGTGTTCCATGAGTACAGAGCCAATAAGACTCTTTAACTGCACTATTCATATCTACTAAAAGTTTAGGAGCATCATAAATATACCCACTCACAGCAATGTAACCAGCCAAGACCTTATGGTATCTCGCACCAAATTCAAAAGTCAGAAGTGAACCTTGTGAAAATCCAAAAAGAAAACTCTCAGCAGGATTAAACTGCTCTTTAAAAATCTCATCTAAAACTTCTGTTAAAAGTTTAGAAGAGTACTCGATTCCAGGAAGTTGATCTGGAGGAAGTTGATACCATGAGAGTCCTGTAAAGTACTCAAAAGGTGCATCTAAAAGTAAGTAGTTCATCTCATCCATACCAATAAAATCTGGAAAACCAACAAAACCCTCAGAGGAGTCTCCACGACCATGTAAAATAATCATCAATTTTTTTGATGCTATTTTGGAAGGAATAAAAATATTTTCTAATGCTAATTCTAAATTTTTCATATACTATTATACTTCATCTTTCCAAGAAAAACTTTTAAAAATATTTTGAAATGTTTCGTCTAAGCCTGCGTTTATTCTAAGTTTTTTTTCTGTGTATGGGTGCTTGATTTCTAAGGAAGTAGCATGCAGTAACATCCGATGACAATTAAACTGAGAACGTATCATCTTATTATGCTCCCCCCGACCATACTTTGTATCACCTAAAATATGATGAGAAAGATGTTTCATATGACGGCGAAGTTGATGTTTTCTTCCAGTTTTTGGTTTAAGTTCAACAAGAGAGTATCGCGTTTGTGGATACCTTCCAACTGCAAAAGGAATTTCTACTTTATCAAGCCGTCTAAACGCGGTGATAGCTTCTTGGGCTTCCTTTGGAACCGCGTTTACATCTTTATCGGCTATTTTATCTAACTTAACACTTAGGGCATAATCTATTAAGCCTTCCTCATCAATATAACCACGAACCACTGCAATATAACTCTTTTGAATTGTATGAGTTTTAAACTGCTCACTCATAAGTTTAGCACTGTGAGAGTCAAGAGCAAATAGCAAGACACCAGAAGTTGGTTTATCGAGTCTATGTATAGGGTAAACCCAAGCTCCTATTTGGTCACGAAGTATTTTCATGGCGAAGTAAATCTCATATCTATCTATCATAGACTTATGAACTAAAAGTCCACTTGGTTTGTTTATGGCAATGAGATATTCATCTCTATATATCACTTCTAATTCATAATCTTTAAACATTTTGAAATAGTAGCATTTTTCCTATATAATACTTATACTAGAAGTTAAAAAGGTGCAATATGCAAGAAGAAAATACTAACGAGATAGATAGTTATGACTTTGAGATAATACCATTACTTAGAGAAGCTTTCTCTAGAACTTATGGTGTTAAATGGAATTTTATGGGTGCAATAATTATTTATGTAATTATTGCTCTTATTGCTGGAGCTATTTTAGAAGTTATTTTTCCAGCAGATATTGCAGAGTATAACAAACAGATATCATCATTTTTAACGGTTCCCTTCACTCTTCCTATTATGATAGGAATTACGATGCTTGGAATAAAGCAAGCTAGAGGAAATAGCTTAGATATACCCTCAGTTTTAAACTACTTTCCCTATCTTCTTCCCATATTGCTATCATATATCGCTATGACAATTATGCTCTTTATTGGTTTTATGCTTTTAATACTTCCAGGAATCTATCTTGCAGTATCATACTCATTCACCTATGCTTTAGTTGTTGATAAAGGTCTTGGTGTTTGGGAAGCGATGGAGTTATCTCGTAAAACTGTAACACAGCAGTGGCTCAAGTTTTTTGGACTTGCTCTTCTTTGTGGTCTGATTATTATGATTAGTGTAATACCTTTTGGAATTGGACTAATTTGGAGTATTCCTACCCTCTATATAAGTTATGGCCTGCTTTATCACCATCTCTTTGATGATGAGAATGAAGAGGAGGAAAGAGAATTTATAGAGGGTGATCTTGAATAAAAAAAATATATTTGCAGAAATTCCTGACTCTTTAAAAGATGAGTTATTTGAAAAGATAGTTGTAACAAAAAATATAAAAATTGAAAGAATTATCTCAGATGGGCATAACTCTCCCAAAGAAGATTGGTACGAATCTGAGCAAAATGAGTGGGTGATTGTACTTCAAGGGGATGCCATTTTAACACTAGAAAGTGGAGAAGATATCATACTTAAACGCGGTGACTATTACAACATTACCGCGTTTACAAAACACAGAGTCTCTCATACTTCAAAGAGAGAGAAGACTATCTGGCTAGCTATCTATTACTAGCCATCTCTCTTCGTAGTTTTTCTCTTCTTTTTCGTCGCTTTCATCTGTTTTTTTGTTACTGGAACACCCGAAGTATTTTTATTATATTTTCGTTCTTTTTTAGCAGATGCACGTTTATGTTCAGCTTTTAATTTTACCTCATCAACATCTTTTCTTCTTATAGTTGGATCTGGTTCAAAACCTTCGACTACTTCTTGAGGGATTTTTTGTCCAATTAAACGCTCAACATCACGAATATCATATTTTTCATAGATATCTATAAGAGAAATTGCCTCACCACTGCGACCAGCACGACCAGTTCTTCCAACACGATGCACATAATCTTCTGGGATAGAAGGAAGTTCATAGTTGATTACATAAGGTAGATGCTCTATATCTAAGCCACGAGAAGCTATGTCAGTCGCAACTAAAACTCTAAAAGCACCCTCTTTAAATTGAGTAAGAGTTTTAAGACGATTTGCTTTTGTTTTGTCGCCATGAATAATTCCACACTTTAGACCATCTTTTTTAAGCTCAATTACAAGCTCATCTGCACTCGCTTTTGTTTTTGTAAAAACAAGCACTTGAGGAAAGTTTCTTGAACCAATTATATATGCTAAAAGTTCTGATTTTCTTGCTGTATCGACAAGATATGCCACTTGATTAATTGTATCAACAGTTGTATTTTTCTTTGCCGTCTCAATAAACGCGGGCTTAGTTAAAATAAGCTTGGAGAGTTTTCGAATCTTCTCACTGTAAGTTGCGGAAAAAAGAAGTGTTTGATGGCGTTTAGGTAAGAGTGGGTGGATTTTTCTAATATCTTTAGTAAAACCCATATCTAACATTCTATCTGCTTCATCTAAAATAAAAGTCTCAACAGTTGTAAGAGAGAGTCCACTCTCCGTATGCTCCATCAGACGACCTGGAGTTGCTATAACTATATCAACTCCATCTTTTAACTTCTGTTTCTGTTTTTCTAGATCTTTACCACCAACAAGTATCATGATATTTATCTTCATATTTTTTGCATAAGCTGACATATCTTCATAAATCTGAATACTTAACTCTCTTGTTGGGGAAAGTATAACCGCACGAATACCTACTCTCTCTGTAGGTTTACGAAGACGTTGTAAAAGTGGTAGCCCAAACGCGGCAGTTTTACCTGTTCCTGTCTGAGCAGTTGCGAATATATCACTCTTTGCTAGGACTAAAGGAATAGCTCTATTTTGTATAGTAGTAGGGTGTTCATACCCCATCTCTTTAATAGCACTAAGAAGTGGCTTAATCAGCCCTAGTTTTTCAAATGACATAAGTTAACAACCTTTTTAAATATATATGCAATTTTAGCGTATTTTAATTAGAGCAGAATTGTAGTTTCTTTCAATATAAGAAAATATAATAAAAATAAAAGATTACTTAAAGAATATATTATCAAAAATTTGTACCTATTTTGTGATATTTTTGTGATATAATTCTGTCAAAAAAGTATAAGGGATATATAAATGATAACAAAAATCAAAACTTGTTTTCAAAAATCCCTTCAACTAGGTGTATCAAGTGAAGATAGTGAAGCTTTAAGTTTACGAAAAACTTCTATCACTATGCTACCATTTATCATAGCACCCGCTGGTCTTATATGGGGACTGATATATTTCTCTTTTGGTAATTATCAATCAGGGATTATTCCTATGCTATATGTTGTAATATCTTTTTTCACTCTTTGGCATTTTAAAGCTACAAAAAATATATTTGTGATTCAAAAAATTCAACTCTTAATTATACTCATATTACCCTTTTTACTGATGTGGTCCCTTGGTGGATTTGCAAATGGTAGTCTTGTAATGTTATGGGCTTTTTTCTCACCGGTAGCGGCAAGTGTAGTTGACAAAAGTAAACGCTCATTATGTTGGTTTTACTCCTTTATTGGTCTTGTAATTTTCTCTACTCTTATTGACTCATGGCTTATAGAAAATGTAACAAACGATACCCCAGACTTGGCCATAAAAATTTTCTTTTTACTCAATATTGCAGGTTCGCTCTCTGGAGTCTATTTTCTAGTTAGATACTATATAGATCAAAACGACAAACATGCAGATGAAAAGTTAGAACTCAAAAATAGTGCTTTAAAGAGTAATACTATGCAACTTTTTGACAATCTCTCTTATTTACAAAGTTATAAAGATAATATTGATAAGAACCTCATTGTTACGAAGACTGACTTAGAGGGGAAAATCACCTTTGCAAATGAAAATTTTTATAAAATTTCTGGATATAACAAAGAAGAAGTTATAGGGAAAACACATAATATTATTCGACATAAAAATAACAAAGATGCTCTGTTTAAAGATCTTTGGATGACTATTTCAGATAAGAAATCTTGGCAAGGTAGACTTCAAAACAGAGCGAAAGATGGTTCAACATACTGGATTGACACTACAATTTCACCAATTCTAAATAATGATGATGAGATAGTTGAGTATATAGCAATTAGACACGATATTACAAAACTAATGAACCAACAAGATGAACTAACCTATCTTCTTTACACCGACCAACTTACAGGGCTAAAGAATAGAAATGCACTGCTTAAAGAGCTAGAAGAGGAAGATGAATTCTTTCTTAGTCTCATAAATATAGATAGGTTTAGCCAGATAAATAATCTCTATGGTGAGGAGTTTGGAAATAAAGTTTTAGTCGAGTTTAGTCTCTTTTTAGCCTCCTCCATGAATAGAGAACTTAACTGTAAACTCTATAGACTTGGTTCTGATGAGTTTGTAATTCTTTGTCAAAATACGAATCCTTTAGATATGATAGATAATATTTCAACACTTATTCGTAAAATAAATGAGCAACACATGATAATAGAAGATCAAGAAATTGTACTTGGTATTACAGTTGGTTCATCCTTTGAAGAGAATGACAAACTACTCTCAACGGCCGGTATGGCACTCAATATTGCCAGAAGAGAATCAAAAAGTCTCAGCTTATATACAAAGGACTTATCTCTAGAGTCAGAGTATGAAAATAATATAAAATGGATTAAAGAGATTAAAGATGCTATTGCTGAAGATAGAATTACTATGTTTTTTCAGCCAATTATTAACAATGTAGATAGTTCAATCACTAAATATGAATCTCTGATTCGTCTTATTGATAGAGATGGAAAGATTATAACACCCTACCACTTCTTAGAGATTGCAAAAAAAGCAAAACTCTATAAAAATCTTACAAAGATTGTTATAAAAAAGAGTTTTGAGGCCTTTAAAGATAACGACTATGAATTTTCTATAAACATCACAATTGAAGATATTTTAAACAAAGAGATAAACAACTATATTGTTGATACCCTTATAGAGTATAAAATTTCAAATAGAGTTATCTTTGAAATAGTAGAGAGTGAAAGTATTGAAGATTTTGAAAAAGTAGAAGAGTTTATTACAAATGTTAAATCTTTTGGATGTAAAATTTCTATTGATGATTTTGGTACAGGTTACTCAAATTTTGAACATCTTATGAGACTTCAAGCCGATTATATTAAGATTGATGGTAGTATTATTAAAGAGATAACAACAAATAAGCGCTCGGAGCTTATAACATCTATCATCGTTGCTTTTGCAAAAGAGATGAATATTCAAACAATTGGCGAATATGTTGAGAATGAAAAAATACATCGCAAACTTATCGAGCTTGGTGTAAATAAATCTCAAGGTTACTATTTTGATGAACCAAGGGCCTCTTTAGAAAAATAAGTACTGTTTTTGAAAACTGTAAGTTGCTTGATAGTATAATCTTCACATATTAAAATAATAAGTATGTTGGATGATAAGAAAAACACTAAAAAAAACTAGTAAAAGCGATAAGCTCAAATCTTTTATAAAAAAATATAAAATTCCACCAGAGTATCTCTCTACAAATAGAAAGATGGTTTCTCGTGCTGTATTTCTTGGTCTGTTAATTGCCTTTATACCTATGCCTATGCAGATGGCTCTAGTGCTTGCATTTATGCCATTTTTTAGGTTTAATGTTCCCATAGCACTTGCTATGTGTTGGCTAAGTAACCCTTTTACAATGCCCCCTATGTACTATATAGAGTACCTGACTGGTGCTTACCTCATAGGAAGTGAAATTGCACCTGTGCAGATGACACTCGATTGGTTTAGTGAAAATATTGATGATATTTTTATACCCTTGTATGTTGGAACTTTTTTCTTCTCAACTATTGGAGCGTCAATTGGGTATTGGGCGGTAAATCATTTCTGGCATGGTTCTGTTCATAGAGATAGAAAGCTTCATAGAAAACATAGATAAAAATTCTACTAGTTAATTAACTTCTCGAAACTCTGTCCATTTAAAAAATTTATCTCATCTATATAGTTAAAGTAGTACATAACAGCTCCACACCATAGAGTAATTATAATCAGATGCTTTAACATAAAAGAAAACTTTTTAATCTTGTGTCTAAAGAGAAACATACTTAGAGTAGCCCCTATAAAACCACCAAAAAAAGAGAGTTGATGAAGTCTTCTCTCACTTACACGCCTTGCACCTACACGGGAACGATACTTATCAAAAGTAAAGAGTATAAACGCGGCTATATTTATAAAAACAAGGTAAAGAAGTAGAAACTTTTGCACTATCTTTTAAGACTCCAAACAAGCATACCAAGACCAAAGAGTAGAAAAGGAATACTAAGTGCCTGACCTGTACTCATCATTAAAAAGCTTGTATCATAATCAGCTTGTTTCACTTTAACAAACTCTACTACTATTCTCACAACAAAAATAAGCACTAAAAAGAGTGAAAAGTTTAAACCAGGTTTTAAGTTCTCTTTATATCTTGCATAAATCAAAAAGAGTATAAGAGCAATAAATAGATAGGAAATCGCCTCATAAAGTTGTGCTGGATGTCTTGGAAGAAGATCTATTTTTGTAAAAATAACAGCCCAAGGAACCTGTGTTGGAATACCCACAATCTCGGAGTTCATAAAGTTTCCCATACGAACAAAAAATGCAAAAAGTGCAGTAGAAATCACTACTCTATCAAGTAGCCAAAGAAAATTAAACTTATACTTCTTTGTATAGAGGTACATCGCTATAATCATCCCTAAACCACCACCGTGAGAAGCTAAACCACCCTTCCAAACAGCAAAAATCTCTAAAGGATTTGAGAGATAGTAGGAAGGGTCATAGAAAAAACAGTGCCCTAGCCTAGCCCCAACTACAATACCTACTAAAGCATAAATAAATCCAGCCTCTAAGGTTTTTTCACTAATACCCTCTTGTTTATAAATCCAAGTCATGAGCATCTGCCCGGAGAGAATAGCACTTGCAAATAAAATTCCATACCAAAAGACATGTATACTTCCAATAGAAAGGGCTATTGGATTAGCACTCCAAACAAAATACTCCATCTATTTTCTTAAAGCCTCTGCAATAAGCTCTATTGGGTTTTTGAAGATAGTCTTACTCTCTACACCCATCGAATTATTTATCTGCATACGACAAGCTGAACACTCAGCACTCACTATCTCAGCCCCTGTCTCTTTAATCATTGCAGCCTTTGGTTTACCCGCAGCTTCTGCAAAGCGATACTTCTCAGTCTGCATAGTCACCCCACCAAATCCACAGCAACTGTTTGGATCACTCATCTCTACTATTTTATAGTTTTGACGAATAAGATTTCGTGGCTCTTCATGAATCCCTTGCATCTTTTTCGCATGACAAGGGTCGTGATAAGTTACTATTTTTGTATCTTGCTTCTTTGACGCTAAAAGTGACTCCAAATGTGTATGATGTTGTAACCACTCAGTTGCCATAAAGACCTTAGACATAATAACTCTAGCACGAGCTCGCCAATCTGGCTGGTCATGGAAGTAGTGTTCATAGTCGATTTTAAGCATTGCGGAACAGGTCGCTTCAGGAACGATAATAGCTTCAACATCTTGAGAAAAACTCTCAAAATACTCAATATTATGTTTTGCATTATAATCAACTGTATCAAAATCACCTGTAAAATATGCAGGGGCAGAACAGCATTTTTGGTCTTTTGCTAAAAAAGCATCTATCTCAAGAGCTTCAAGAATCTCTAAAAGACCCTCTCCTACATTCTTGTAGTTATAGTTTGCAAGACAGCCTATAAAGATCGCTACCTTTCTTTTGCCACCATTGTCTATGTTCTCTTTATGAGAGTTTAAAAATGACTTTTTCATAAGACTTGGAAAGAGTCTATCAGTTTTTAGCATAGGTAGATTTACTCTTGAGTGCATAGAGTCTATCTCTGCTTTAATCTTAAATCCACAGGTCTGAAAGGTATAACCGAGTCTAAACGCGATATCATTTAACCAGCGATGGCGAAGTAGTAAAAAGAAGGCTTTTTTATACCAAGCTATTCCATATTTTTTTGCTATGTCTGAGCGAACTTGCTCTATTATCATATCTGTTGGGAGTGATTTTGGACAGACCTCAACACAGGCTGTACATAAAAAACAGCTCTCAAAAATATCTTTTGCATTTTTATCTAAATCAAGTTGACCTCGTTTATATGCCCCTAAAAGGTCAATAAAACCACGAGGGCTTGTTACCTCATCCGCGTTTACATTGTGAATAGTACAAACGGGAATACATTTACCACACTTAACACAATCATCTTGAATCTCATCAAAACTAAAGATATCTTCTAAATTTTGGTTCATTTCTATACCGTTTTAGAGAAGGTTTTCTTACTTGCAGCATGGTTTTTCATATAAGCATCAAATGGCATAGCGATATTACGAATAAGAAGAGTACCCGTCTCGCTACACTCTATATGATTCTCATCCATACTTAAAAGCTCTTCATCCACAAATGGTTGAAGTGCTTCTATGGCATCTGCAAAGTATGTTTTAAACTCGATGTTGTAGAGTTTTTCAAATCTTTTTATATCTAACTTGAAGTTACTCATAAGTTCCATAATCACATACTGACGAATCTGGTCATCCGCATTAAGAACAACACCACGTTCAAATGGAAGTTTTCCAGCATCTATCGCCTCTTCATACTCAGCCATAACTTTAAAGTTTTGGTTGTAGCTGTCTACACCCTCACCAATCGAAGTAAGACCAATACCTATTAAATCTGCTCCACCTTTAGTTGTATAGCCTTGGAAGTTTCTATGAAGCTCACCTTTTTCTATCGCCTTAAAGAGTTCATCTTCAGGTTTTGCGAAGTGATCCATACCAACCATTCTATAACCGTGTGAGGTTAAAAAGTCGATAGTATATTGCATAATTTCTAACTTCACATCAGGAGTAGGTAGTGTAGTCTCATCAATCTTTCTCATAGTCTTTTTCATCCAAGGAACATGGGCATAGTTAAAGACTGCAAATCTATCTGGACTAAGTGTAAGTGCTAACTCAAGAGTCTCTTTAAAAGTCTCTAAACTCTGATAT
>Ga0256826_1000614_pt1 | contig 21775 bp, 22 predicted proteins | sample CV79metaG_FD_185975 | JGI IMG/M metagenome (GOLD analysis project Ga0256826, IMG submission 185975) | Hydrothermal vent microbial communities from East Pacific Rise, Pacific Ocean - CV79 | ecosystem: Environmental > Aquatic > Marine > Hydrothermal vents | place: Pacific Ocean: East Pacific Rise...
TAGCGAAAGGGACTCTCTATCTTTACTTTAAATCAAAAGAGGAGCTTCTCTCAAATATTAGTGAGCTGCACTTTGCTAAACTCAAACAAGGGCTCATTCCAGATCAATACTTTACAAGTTTAGATGCCCTACTTTCTTATATTGAAAAAGCTTTGCTTATTGATGAGGAAGAAGCAAGATTCATCCCCATTTTTTTTGAAGCTTTTGGAGCACAACTCTCGAATGATGAGTTTATAGGTCAATACAGAGAGCTTTTTAAAACTATCGGTGAGTTTTATGCAAGTAACTTTCAACTTTTGATAGATAAGAAAGAGATAAATTGTAGCATCAATCCAAATGCACTAGGAAGAGTACTTGTGAGTATGTTAGATGGTATCATACTGCATAAAGGCTTTTTTAAAATACCTGAGAATGAGCATGATTTTATGGTTAAGACTGCTCTTCTTTTATTTAAAAATGGTTTAGAAAATAGATAATGTTTTCGTAGAAGTGAACCTAAATCTAAGATAGAAACAAGTGATAATGTATAAAAGAATTAGATTTAGAGTGTGCTAGTAGAGCTATAAAGTACGTAAATGATACTATAAAACCCTATATGACAAAAGGAGAACGTGATGCAAGAACATAACAGAGCGAGTGCATGGTTTAATGAACTCTATCAAGAGCATAAAGAGAACCATAAAAATATTCCTTGGGCCAGAGGAGCTGTTAATCCTCTCTTAGAAAGTTACTTAAGTAATAAAACAGAGACACATACAGGGAAAGCCCTAGTCATAGGATGTGGACTTGGTGATGATGCTTATGCTTTAGACCTAGCAGGTTATAATGTTGTAGCTATAGATGTCTCAGAAGTTGCATTAGAACTTGCAAAAGAGAAGTTTCCAGACTCTAAGATAAGCTTTGAACTTCAAGATATATTTGATATGCCATTGAAATATAAAGAACATTTTGACTTTGTCTTTGAAGCACTTACCATTCAGTCTCTCCCTATAGAGTTTCGAAAGAAAATGATAAGTGCCATAGCTGATACTTTGGCTTTAAACGCCAAGTTATTACTTGTTGCACATAAAAAAGAAGATGCTTTCAAGGGTCCACCTTGGCCTTTAACCCAAGCAGAAGTCGACTTGTTTAAGCTGTATGGACTAAAAGAGTTAATCGCCCAACTTCATACAGAGGAGTCTAAAATCTCTAATACTCGTTTTAGAATTTTATATCAGAAAAAATAGATTTTTAAATTATTATCTCAAGATAAAACTGCTCTTAATTCAAGTGTTATGACCAGAATCGTATAAGTTGTGTATATACTTACTTTTTTATACTCACATTAAATTCAATCGGATATAATTAGCTTATTGTAAATCCATAACCTAAAATAAAATACTATAAAAGAGTTATATATGACAAAACTATTATTGCTATTTCTTCCTATTCTTATGTTTGCACAGAGTTTTATGCTCTCAAATATTCCACTTCCTAAAACATATATTCAAAATCTTGATCCGTATGAGTGTAATGAAGAGTGTATGCAGGAGTACCTTGACAAGGGTATGATATTTTCTTTTCTTGCTCACTCTTACTCTAAACTAGAGAGTGCCAACCAAAAAGAAGCACGTGTTATGTTTATCTCTATCTTTAACCTTGGTTCATTTCATAGTGGAAAAGAACTTCGTATCGCATTGCTTTTACCATATAGAAAAATTGGAAAGTATGCTTCATCAACTACAAACGCCACGTTTGCATACCTTATGACAAAAGGGCATCCTTTTATGCTTCAAAGCTATAAGATAGAAAATGAAGAGACAGAAGAGTTAGAGTCTGCACTCCAAAAAATGGAAGCAGATGGGTTTGAGTATATTATCGCACCACTTACAAAAAAAGGTGCTGATAATATCATCCAAATCAATCCAGCTGTAAATATTTATTTTCCAACTATACATAAAAATGATGTTAATACTTCATCTCCTTACCTCTCATTTGGAGCTATTGATTATATTGCCCAGAGTAATCTTCTTTTAAAAGAAGCACTTTCACCTCTAGTCATTTTTTCAGATAAATCATCGACAGGAAAAAAACTTGCTATTCATCAAAAACAAGAGTTTATACACCCTACTCCTCCAAAAATAGATGAAAATGATATTAACAGTAACTCATTCTTTGATGAAGCATTAAGTATTTTTTCTTCAGATGCACAAAAAGAAGAGATAGAACATAACTTACTTCAAAGTGAAGAGGATGAGTCAGTAGAAAAAGATGTTGTTACTTTTTATGTTTCAAGAAGAACAACAAATTTAGAATATTATCTCAAAGAAAATGAAAAAATCATAGATGGTTCATTTTTTATCAATACACCTATCATCAAGACAGGGATGATTATGTCTCAACTAACATTATATGATACAAACGCTACAAATATACTCTCAACTCAGATAAACTATAACCCTCTACTTCTTTCTATGACACAGTATGTAGATAGAAGAAATATGGTAGTCGCTAATTCTTTAACTGAACACAATAATGTTCTTATTGAAACAAATGCACTTCTAGGGAATGATATCACATATGACTGGATAAACTATACTACTACAGTTGGAGTTGATTATTTTTATGGACTTATAACAGATGATGAGAGAACATATACAACGAAGATGAAAGATAACCAGATGATTTATGATGTAGAACTACTCCAACCATCAAGATCAAAATTTATTAAATATGTGAGACCATTTAGAGAACCAAAAGTTCCAAAAGAGGAACTAAAAAAGACTAAGTAGTAGCTCTTTTGTTTCTACATCTATTTTCTGTGGTTTTCCCTCAAAGGTAATATAAGCCAAAAGTATTTCAAGCTCAAAGACTTTCTCATCACCTTTAAAAATAGACTGCTTTAGAAGAAAAGAAGCAGCTTTCATTTTGAGCAACTCTGTCTTGATTTCAAGAACATCTCCAAGTTTAGCACTAGAGAAAAAATCACCTACAATACGTCGAGCTACAAAGTGCCCACTCTTTAAAATAGGAGTCATCCCTTTTTCATAAAAAGCCTCACTACGAGCACGCTCACAAAAGTTTAAGTAGTTAGAGTGATAAACCACCCCTCCTACATCTGTATCTTCATAATATATGCGCAAAGTCATGCTAAACCCCTTTATATCCGTCACTATCGAGCCTTTTCTAATCCTGCAGACACTAAAACGGTCACAAAACTATCTCAAACTGAAAGCTATTTTGATTATCTATTAATGCAATTATACAGAAAACAAACACTATTTTTAGTGAACTTAAAAATACTAATATTTTTGTGTCCGTAAAGACCCTCACCTAACAAATATACAAGATGAAAAAATGACAGATACTCGTGAACGGGTCCTTTCATTAATAATCAAATACAATTTGAAAAGGATTACTATATAATATTGCTGTCTTAGTCCTTTGTCGTAAGAGATAGTCAGGATAACAAATAGTGACAATATTATATAATTTTGCCATAATACTGTTACGATAGATTAAAAAAGATTCTACCAATGAGCTACTCTTTGTATACGGATCACTAAAGAAAGGCTTTGATAATCATAACCTTCTTAATAAATATGCTAAAAGACTTGGTAAGGCACATACTGTGAAGAAGTTTGCTATGTTTGAAGACTCTTTTGGAAATTACCCTTATCTTGTAGATGCTCCACATACTAAGATACAAGGTGAGCTGTATAAAATCACAAGAGCTGAACTGATGACAAAGATAGATGAGTTTGAAGGTGCACCTGATTATTATGCAAGAAAAAGAATAGAAGTTAAGTCTCATCATGGTGTACAAAGAGCTTTTGTATATATTCGAGAGGATGCTGATGTTCCTACTGACCAACAAGCATTAAAAGAGTGGACTAATAATTGGGAAGCTAGAGTTGGTTATAGCTAGAATGTAATGGATATACTATCTTCTTACACAAAGCAAGCAAGTCGAAAGCTAAAGACAAAAAAGGGAATAGTTTGGAATGTAGAAAAAGTAGCAAGTGCTGAGTTTGCTAGTGCATTAAGTGAAGCAGGTATTATTTAGAAAATATTGGTGGCACTAAGAAGATTTGGTGCCGTATTAGTGCCAGTAGTTTGACACTTTTTCGTCGTTTTTAGCCAAAATGGTCGGTAAAAATGCCCTATTTTGCTTAAAAATAGACCCTATTGAATAATCATAATAGACTATTATTTTCATGATAAACCCCTTTGTATAGGGCGATTAAGAGCCCTCTAAAAGAAACCGTCACCAAAAACAGTACCAAAAATTTTAAAACTTAAAGTGATTCTTTAATTTATATTTTTCATATTGTATCAAAAATAATTAAGTCAAAAGCTTTTTATCCATTCAATCTCTTATTCTGTTAAAACTATGTCAGTAATGGAAAACAACTCTTCTGTATCAAAGCATCTCATTATTTCGGATTAGCCTTCTGGGACAGAACTCGGAGCAAATAGTATTTTTATAATTTGCTCTGTTAAAAGTACATCTTTAATAGATCCATTATAGACTGTCAAGTCTTTATCTGTAGCACCTTTTTTTAGTCCAAAACTTGTTGCTATCTCGATAGCATCATCTATTGAGATAAGGGTACCAATGTAAGAGATTTGCTTTTGATTCATAATTAAATATGCATAAAATCTTATAAATAGTAAAGATAATGCTTTTTTATTCATTGCAAATAAGCCAATGGACATATATGATCCATTTTCCTCATCAACTGCAAGATCAGACATATTTATATCCTGGTAATTCATTTTAAAATTTAAGATCTTGTTGTAAATATCTGTTTTTAAGCAGACAAAGAGGGAGTGACCAAAATACTGCTCTTTATAGTCACAAATGATAAAAAGTGTTCTTGGAGATAAAGAGAATTTTTTAAGAGTTTCCTCATTATAGTATCTACCTGCCCCATATAAATCATCACATATATTAATGGCTGTTGCTATGGCTATGTCTAGATGAGTAGAGTCATTGGATAGTTTTATACTAAAGTTGTTTTTATCCGAGCGCATAGTAGGGAAATTCATAACAGTCTGTTTATGTGTACCTAAGAGTTTTTCAATACCTTCTGTAGAGAACTGCTGCTCTATGATTTTTACATTCTCCATATCTAAGAATGGAAAATAGTAATCAAATTTTTCAAAGAAGTATTCTAAAATTTTCACTTGCTTAAAAAGGGGTGGTTTTGCAAAAGCTCTCTCCCATCTACCAATGGCATTTGAATCTAAACCATTAAATATTTGATTAAATTTAAATAGTTCAGATACTAGTTCTATTTGTGTTAAACCAAGGTTTAATCTGCACTTTTTTATATAGCTACTAAAAACCAATTATCATCCTTTGAGACGGTATTGTATCAAATATATCACAAATAAAAAACGGCAAGTAGCAAAATATATTTTTTCTTACTTGCCCTTTATTTTTGCCCTATTTAAATATACAATAATAAATATTTAATTATTAAAAGGAAAAAAATGAAATTAGGAGTAGTTCTAACTAAGTATCTTCACAAGTAATTTAATTCTTATTTGATGAATATAACATAATCGCATTTGATACAATTATCAGTTACCTTGCAGAGTGACAAAAATATAAGGAAATATCATGAAACATACAAAAGAAGAATATGAGGCTATCGTTAGTGGTGATAATCTTTTAGATAGACGAGATTTTATTAAAACAGGTGCAAAAACAGCTGTTATTGCAGCAGCTATGACTCAGTTTGGTTTTATAGAAATTTTTGCACAGGAGCCAAGTACTAAAGGTGAAGTTGCAGATGTAATCTACCTTAATGGAAAGGTCTATACGAGTAATGAAAACCAAAAATGGGCAGAGGCATTTGCACTAAAAGGTGATAAGTTTGTAAAAGTTGGAACAAACAAAGAAGTTGCAGCCTTACGAGGAAAAGATACTATTGTTGTTGATTTGAAAAAGCACCTTGTTATGCCTGGTCTTATAGATGCACACATGCATCCAGATATGGCAGCAGAGAACTATTTTAATGTACAGATAGATGAACTCTCAACAAGTTATGAGGAGTTTAGAGAAATAGTTTTAAAAGATATAAAAGAGAATCCTGAAAAAGAGTGGGTTTTTGGCGGTAATCTTGATTATCTTTGGGATGATGGTAGTGATATTAAGATGTTTGGAAAACCCACTCATAAGTCAATTATTGATGATATAGTAAGTGATAAGCCGGCTTATTTTTGGGAGATCAGTGGTCATGCAGCCCTTGTAAATACTAAAGCCTTAGAAGTATGTGGGATCACTAAAGATACTCCAGATCCAGTTGGTGGTCACTATGTTAAAGATGAAAATGGTGAGCTTACTGGTCTACTAAGAGAGCTTGCTGCAACTGTAGTGTGGGAGAAGTTTTTAGATACACATCCTCCAGTTGAGTATATTGGTGATAAACATATGAAACCTGTATTTTCTTACTTAAATAGTCTTGGACTTACATCGGTAAGTGATGTTTGGGCTAGAGATTATTTTATTGAATCATATAACTACTTAGATAGAAAAGATGAGTTAAGTCTGAGAATAGCAGTTTATATCAATGATGAGGTTGATTTTGTATCAGAAGAGCGTAAAAAAGCTGCGAGAGATGCTATAAATAATATTGATAAACTCACTTCAAAACAGGTCTCTATTTTGGGAGTGAAATATATCTTAGATGGTGGAGCTGCTGGTCAGACAGCAGTTATGCTTGAGCCTTATGAAGGATCTAAAGACTACAAAGGACCTTGGAGAGTCTCTCCTGAGGAGTACAAAGAGAAGCTATTTAAATATGATGCTTTAGGACTCTCTGTAAATGCTCACTGTGCAGGTGATGCTGCGACTCGCTTAGTACTTGATAGTGTAGAGGAGTTACGTAAAAAACCAGGGAACAATGCTAAAAAGTTGCGCCACTGTGTTGCTCATACTGCTATTGTAAATAAAGCGGATAGAAAAAGGTTTGCAGAGCTTGATGTAATATGTGATTTTTCACCTGTCTTTTGGTATCAGATGGCGGCAATTGACATAGTTGCTGAAGATATTGGTAAAAAGAGAGTTGGGGATATGTTTCCTATAAAAGAGATTATGGATAGTGGTGCACACTGTGGGATTGGAACAGATTGGTTTGTAACACCTGCTGATCCATGGATAGCTATAGAGACAGTTGTAACAAGAAGAGCTCCTGGACTTAAAGAGGGTCCTACACTTCATGCTGAGGAGTATGCAATTAGTCTTGATGATGCTATTCATCTTTATACTATGGGTTCTGCATATACACAACATCGTGAAAATGAGATTGGTAGTATAGAAGAGGGCAAGTTCGCAGACTTTATTGTAGTGGATCAAAATATTTTTGAAGTGCCTATCTATGATGTTCATAAAACTAAGGTACTCAGTACTGTTCTTGGTGGTAAAGATGTCTATATTAGCGAGATGGTGCAAAATATTATTGATGCTGGAGAGCTTAGTGGAGACTATGAAAAGCATCCTCAGTACTCATCATAATTTAAAGTAAAAAAGTTACTATGAAAAAGATATTGATTGCACTCTTTTTACTACTATTAATAGATTTAAATCTGTTTGCAGAAGATTCTATTGATGCTTCTGACCCAACAAAAGTCTATACCTTCGTTGGTTTAGGAATGAAATATACAGATTATACTAATGATGAAAGTATGATTGAACTTCGAACGGTAGGAAATATTGGGTTAACACCTAATGATATGATTCTGTTTGAAGTTGGATATGGAACACATAATGGCAGTAAGATAGAAGGTTCTAGCAGTGCTATAACAAATAGCCGTATGAGATGGTTTCATCTGTTTGAGATGGATTATTCTATTACTAGTGGCTATAGAGGTTGGGCAACTCAAATAGATCTTCAGTTAGCTGGAGGTCTTAAGGGTACTGATGGTGAAAATGTACTTTCTGTTGGTGCGCTTCCTGCATTTGGAATCAATGAAAACTGGAGTTTTTTTCTTCCCTTAAACCTTGTAAACAGCTGGGATAAAGATTTTACTAAGCATAATGGAGTTGCTTTAAATGTCTCACCCCTAGTTGTTTATACACCAAAATGGTGGAATGAATCCTATGTGCAAATATGGCCAGAGTATACATATTTTGTAAGTGGTGAACTTCAAGATAAAGGTTCCGCCACTCTTGATATTACTTTTGGAGGTGCACTATCTGAAATGGCTTGGTGGGCATTATCATATAAAAAGAACTATGATGTTCATTTACAAGCACCATCTCGTTCATCTGATTCAGGACTCAATAATTACCAAAATATTTTTTTAAACTTTACAAGGTATTTTTAATTTTTAGGGGTTAGATGGAATTTTGAATATTCTAATCAATAGATTTATTATTACAGTTTAAAAAAAAATTAAAAACTATACAAGAGTAAGACCAACTACAGAACATTAACCATAGAAGTTGAAGATGGCTTACTTTGGTTTTGGATTAGTAATCATTTTGACTATAAGAAATCATTAGCTAAGTAAACGGTACGAAATACGGTCACTGAACTTCACTTAATTTCCTAATATACAGGAAAAATCTAAAACTTAGACCCTTTATTTTTTCCTATTTCCGGAAGTTATAGGAAAAAAAAGAGGCTTCATAATAACCCGTATATTCATCTGTTGTATTCCTTTTGTGTAACATTATAATCGTAATACCAAGCACGATCATAGTAACGATTTAAGTCAAATAGTCCTGCATTTACAGGATCTTTCTTATTAAAATTATTTTGAAACCAATCAAATGTTTCCCAAAATTTTGGATTGTCACGACTTATAAAATACTTCTGTAATTTCTTTTCATAGGCTTTCGAACCATCAAAGTTTTTAAGTATATCTAAGAACTCTGGAAGATCTTCATAGTGTACTGTTACAAATACATTTGGGTATGAACCAACAAATCCACGAACAAAGTCAATAGTATCTTTTTTAGGGTTTGATTGTTCTCCATTAAACATTGAGTTTACATTATTATGCCATCTGTTAACAATGATAGAACCAACTAAATCACTCTTGTCTGGCATGATAACATGCAAAAGTGCAATATTTACATGGTTGTCAGTTACATAAGTAATAAATCCTGTCCCTGGTGCTGTAAGTGAACGAAATCCATTTATGATATCATTTACAGTAGTGAACTTTTCAGGCATGATAGGAGGTTTATCTCCCTGACTATAGTAGTTAATATCGTCAAATTTTATACCTGTAGATGGTAAGATATGTGTATTTACAACACTCTCTATAAAGTCCCCTCTTAGATGATCAGAAGTGAAGTTTACCTGTGTTTCTCTGTACATAATTTCCATATCATCTAACTCAGTAACACTATCATCATCAATATACCATGATTTGAACATATCCAAGCGTCTCTCTTTTGGCATAAAAGATAAAAAATTAGACTCCCCTTCCATACGAATATAATCAAAATAACGGCGAATATTTGTTTGATGTGATATATTTCCAAAGACATCATATCCAGCGACAAGAAGGTAGTAAATACGTTCTAGCTGTGAGTAATCAAGAACCCACATTGTACGCGGTAGCTCTCCTATAACACCCTTGTGAACAGATGCAGAGTTAAAGTGACGGTATATTGTCAAAAGAGGAGCATCACTCGCTTTATTTCCTTTCCATATTGCTTCTAGACCTTGTCCATTAGGATATATCTTGTCGTAAAGAAGTTCTTTGGCTCCAAAGTATTGTTCAAATCTATCTCTATAATTATCACTAAAAGTATTCATAATAGAATGAGAACTTGTCTCAATAGGCATACGAAGCTGGTCTTTATGTGACATTAATAACTCTGGATTTTGAACTGTCAAGTCATATTTTGGATCTTTAAACATAACCCAAAAATGATCATGAATAACATTTAAAGCCATCTGTCCACGACATACTGGTCCACGAATAAAGGTCATAATGATATAGTGAGAGTGATCTAGTAAGAAATTATATCTCGACTCAGCAGGTATCTGATAAAAGTTTACAAAAGGGTTTGCACTTACTTCTGTATCATAGCTCATGACATGAGGTTCTTCTATCCATTTTGGTTCAATAAAAAGTTCATTAATTCGAGCCATTTCTGTATCATTGAAACGAACTACCATATGTGTTTTATGCACGATTGTAGAGTGGATTTTCACTAAACGGTAGTAAAACTTATCTACATTAGGGTCATCATAAGGACGAAGAGAAGGAATTATTTTTACAGGCTGTGGTGATGGTGTAGTTGAGCGAACCATTTCATAGAACTCAGTGGGTGCTTTGGTAAAGTTCCAGTGGGCAAGGTGAAGGTGCTCATAAAGATAACGAGCTGTCATTACATGTTTTGCATCTGTTTGATTAAAGAAAGTTTCCCATTTTTGTATCTCTTTTGCTGCTACTGGACTTGGTGTTTTAAGAGCTTTTAGCTCATCTATACTTGGACCATTAGCTCCTTGGTGTAGCCATGCTGCGAGAGTAGTATACTCAGTATCTGTTATCTGAGGAAGCCCATATGGCATACCGTGGTTTGGTTTTTCATGCATATACTCTGCTATTTCTTCTTGGTCACGAGGGCAGATTAGTTTATCTTCTTCAGGGTCATAAGAGCCGATAATTTGTGGATTTTTCTTTTTATCATACAGCATTTGAATCATGATAGAGTCATTAAAGCTCCCATTTGCATCATAGTTGTCTGTTACAGAATAAAACTCTTTATTTCTCCATTCCTCAGTATTTTGAGCATCTACAAAAAGTCGTGTAGGACTTTGAGCACGTAAACGTAAAGCATCATAAACAGCTATCTTACTGCCTCCCCTTTCTACTCCTTCAAAAGAGCTAAACTTTGTTTGACATGGTGAGTTATAACATGAGTGACAGGAAACACAGCGTTTATCAAGGATAGGTTTAACATCCTTAATATAACTAAGGGTTGAGACTTTTGTTTGTACTTTTACTGGAGGAAGGACAAGTGTTGTACACGAGCTAAATATACTCGTTAAGATAAGAAATACTATAAGGTATAAAGATTTCATTTTTTTCCTTATTTATTATTATCGTATTCATCTATAGATATATTATCTTTCCATTTAATTCCATCTAACCCTCTTTTATATCCTATTTGAAATAGTTGTTTCATTTCACTAGGTTTAAATTCTGTTGGGGTAATTATAATGTTCTCCATTTTATCAGGAATAGAAGAGATCTTGAAGTTTATACCCTTCTCTGATGCTGATTTATACATTCTATATACATTTTTATCAAAGAGTAAATCCATTTCCATAAGGACATAGGCTTTTATAATGTCAAAAGAGTCTTGTTTTACAGGAGTATAAATATCTCTTTGTCTATATTTTCTATTTGCAATGACATAAAGTGTAGGGTCAAAATGCTTAGCAACATCTTCTTTTATATTAAGTGCTTTTTGCCAGTCAACTAGTAGTCCTATCATAAAAACTTGAGAGTAGATACCCCCATCAACATGCATTTGATAATACTTTTTACCTTCTACATCTACTTCCATATACTGAGGAGGAAGATAAACAGGGAGTGCTGTTGAAGCATAAATAATATCGCTAAAACGCTGGTACTTGTCTTCTCTATCACTCGAAGCTATCGCTCCCATATCCCATACTATAAGTTGACCTGTATCTATGTTTGTCGTTCCTATGTAAAGTCTACGCCCCTTAGCATGTTCGGCTGCTACTTTATCTAAAAAAGTCTTATCAAAGTTCTCCTTAAAGAGTTTTTGTAGAGGTTTAGCATTCATAATGTAACCACTAAAAAAACTTAGAATAGAGTCTGTGAAAACACCTTCTGTTGTCATTTCGGTATAAAAATACTTCGCTTTTTCGACTTCATCCCCACCGACAAAAACAAAAGGAGCCATAACAGCCCCAGTAGAAATACCCGTTACAACATCAAACTCTGGCATATCTCCTTTCTTCTCCCAACCTACGAGAAGTCCTATACCGTATGAACCACGTGAGCCTCCACCTGAAAGGGCCAATATGTTAAAAGGAATACTACTGTTAGAATCCTGTACCTGTTTCATCTTCTCTATTTTCTGTAAGAGGCTTTTTCCAAGAGAATTTACTATATTGTACTCATGTGTACTTTCAACATCCAAGTCAATAGCTCCCCATGGTAATTTTTGGGCATGCTCAGCCGGTAAGGCTGTTGGTCTGCTACTACATCCAAGGCTAAAAAGCACTATAAGTAGTAAAAAAATATATGACTTCAATTATATTCCTAAATCTTTTTCTTGACTATTTTAACATCTCTGCTACAAGCTTATTAACAACTTGTGGGTTTGCTTTTCCACCAGTGGCTTTGAGAACTTGTCCTACAAAAAATCCAAGTAGTTTGGTATTACCTGCTTTAAACTTAGCAACATTATCTGGATTTTTAGCGATAACTTCCTCGATAATAGGTGAAATTTTAGCTGGATCACTTATTTGAACTAATCCCTTAGCTTCAACTATTTTTGCTGGATTGTCTCCAGACTTTACCATCTCTTCAAAGACTTGCTTAGCAATTTTATTTGAGATAGTTTTATCGTCAATCATTGTAACCAGTTGGGCTATTTGTGCTGCACTAAATTTCAACTCATTCACTTGCATCTGTTTTAGCTCTCTAGCTACTTCATTAGTTACTATATTGGCAAGATTTATAGGACTATTAAGAACAGATAGTGCCTCTTCATAAAATGATGATAGTTGCTCATCACGAGCTAGTGTATTAGCTACTTCACTGTTTAATTTAAGTTCATTCGTATATTTACCAAATAGCACTTGTTCAGCTTCACTCATCGCTACTACTTCACCATCTATTTGCACTTTTTTCTCTTGAACTTTAACTTCAGTTTTTTTTGTCTTTTTACTATAAGAGTCTTTAAGACCAACTATCTTATTAAAAACAGGTTTTTCATCTGTGTAGTCAATAGGATCAGCATAAAAATACCCCTGTCTCTCAAACTGAAATCTTTCATCAGGCTTGTCACTTATAACAGCAGGTTCAATAAGAGCATTTTTAATAACTTTTAAAGAGTCAGGATTAATATCTTCTACTCCCTCAGGTGCTTCAGCCGAAAAAAGTCTGTCATAGAGTCTTACTTCAACTGTTTTAGCTTCAGCAGCACTCACCCATTGAATAGCACTTTTAACTTTTATGCCACTAGTATCTGAACCACTTTTAGATGAAGCTGCATACTCTGCTTTTATCTCTACTATCTTGCCGTTAGCATCTTTAATCACTTCCTTACATGTAATAATATAAGCATGTTTAAGACGTACTGGTTGATCAGGAGTAAGACGGAAGTAACCCTTAGGAGGGTTCTCATTAAAGTCATCACGTTCAATATAAATCTCACTAGAAAAAGGCAACTTTCTTGAACCATCTTTAGGTATATCATCAGGGTAGTAAGAAGCATCTATCTCTTCACTCCCCTCATAATTTACAATCGTCACTTTAAGTGGATCGAGGACACACATAACACGTGGTACTTTTGTATTTAAATCATCTCTAATACAAAACTCTAACTGTGCAACATCAACCATTGAATTTGCTTTTGCTATACCCACAGAGTCACAGAAGTTTAAGATAGACTCAGGAGTGTAGCCTTTTCTTTTATACCCAGCAATAGTTGGAAGACGAGGATCATCCCATCCGTTAACCTGTCCACCTTCAACTAGCTCTAAAAGTTTTCTTTTACTCATAACAGTATAGTTAATACCCAAACGTGCAAACTCATGCTGATAAGGTCTCTTTTCTCTTAAACCAAGAGTATCAAGTACCCAGTTATAAATATCACGATTGTTCTCAAACTCTAGCGTACAAATAGAGTGAGAAACTCCTTCAATATAGTCGGAAAGACAGTGAGCAAAGTCATACATAGGGTATATAGCCCACTCATTCCCTGTTCTAAAATGCTCAACATTTCGTATACGATACATAAGAGGATCTCTCATCTTCATATTAGCAGCTGACATATCTATTTTAGCTCTAAGTACATGCTCACCGTCTTTAAACTCACCTTTTTTCATTCTCTCAAAAAGATCTAAGTTTTCTTCAACAGTTCGCTCGGCATATTTACTACGTTTACCTGCTTCTGTAACAGTCCCACGAAGAGAACGCATCTCATCTTCATCTGTACTATCAACATAAGCTTTACCCATTTTAATGAGTTCAATAGCATAATCATAAATACGAGGAAAATAATCAGAAGTAAAGTGGACATTATTATCAAAGTCATATCCAAGCCACTCTACAGCACTTTTGAGAGCCTCAACATATTTAGTATCTTCTTTAGTTGGATTTGTATCATCCATTCTAAGATTACAGTGCCCCTTATAGTCACGAGCTATACCGAAGTTGATAAAAATAGACTTAGCATGTCCAATGTGTGGAAAGCCATTAGGCTCAGGAGGAAACCTTGTAACTATCTCTTTATATTTACCTGACTTTAAATCATCTTCAACTATTGTACGTAAAAAATTTTTGCTCTCACTCATTATTATTAAACCTTTGATTTTAAAACTATTATTGTAGTTGTATTTTATCTAAATTAGAGATAATATTATCTTACTTTAATATCTCATAAACTTTATCTTCACTTTTCATCTCAACTGTAAACTCAACCCTTCGGGAGTTAGCTTCATCTTTTAACTTGGAAAAAGCCATACCATTTGCTCTGAAGTGTTTTTGAAGCCATACTCTATTTTCTTTTACTATTTCCTTATTTATTGAGTAACAAAACGAGAGAACTTCATAAGCTCTTTTTTGTGAAAGTTGCATATTTTTAAGGTAGATTTTTTCTTTTGATGTGGTACTTTTCCATGTATTTGAAGTGTGCCCTTCGATTCTTAGTTCTCGTATCTCATCTTTGTATTCTTTTGAAGTTAAGATTTTTACATATCGTGAGAAGAACTCTTCTAGTACTATTTTAAACTCATCTTTTATCTCACTTTTACTTACTTCAAATAGTAAGTCGGGAGAGTGAAAAGTGATGCTATTATCTTTAGTAATACTAGCATCCCATGTTTGTAAGTCATTTTCAAACTCACTAAATAGTGCTTCATTGAGGTTGGCTTTTGTATCTCTGTACTCAATAGCGATATCTTTCATCTCTTGTTTTTCTGACTCAACTTCTATCATAAAGCTGACAGATATAAATAAGAAAATAAGCATTAAGCCAGACATCATGTCTGAAATACTCATCCATTCATTACTGCTATTCGTTTTCAGGATTACTCTTTAAAAGTTGTTGGAAGGTCGACAAAATAGTTGATACACTCATACCAACGATAGAAGTAAAAAAAGCTGTTTTAAGTCCTACTAAAATTTCATTCACACTGTTTACAATATCTGCTGGATTAAAACCCTGCAAACCTATAAATATACCAACAAAAGTACCTAGAACTCCCACACTAACAATTTGACTCTTTAAATCTTTTCCTGTTTTAATATCAAGAAAGGCAAGAATAAAAATAATAAGTACAAATATAACATTGATAGGGTCAAGTAAAACATCTTTAAGTGACGAGGTCTCTTGTTCTTTTGCTGTATTACAAACGCCAAGAATTAAATTTGCTCTATTGCTAGTAATTATTTTTTTACTTATTCCCTCAATATTTGCTAGTTCATCTATTGTTTCAAAACAGTGGTTTACTTCTCTATATTTTATAATTTTTTGAGATTTGGCCTTGCCAATTCCATTGAGTTCTAAAAGCTCAGTAGATGAGGCATTATTTAGGTCTACAAGAGAAAATAGATATGAAGTACTAAGAAGAAATAGTAAAATATACTTTATGACGACACTCCATTATATCCATCAGGATTATTCATCTGCCATCTCCAACCATCTGCACACATCTCATCTATTGTTTTAGTAGCTTGCCAACCAAGCATTTTTTTGGCATAACTAGGGTCAGCAAAACATGCTGCAATGTCCCCTGCTCTTCTCTCCACAATTTTGTAAGCCACTTGTTTAGATGATGCTTTTTCAAATGCTTTTACCATTTCTAAAACTGAGTAACCGTTTCCAGTTCCAAGATTAACAGTGAGTACTTCGTCTATATTATTGATTTTATCAAGTGCTTTTACATGTCCATCAGCTAAGTCAACAACATGTATGTAGTCTCTTACACCTGTTCCATCTTTAGTCTCATAATCCCCACCAAAAATACTTAAATGCTGACGTTTACCCACAGCAGTCTGAGCAATGAATGGCATAAGGTTATTAGGGATTCCATTTGGGTCTTCACCTATAGTCCCACTAATATGAGCACCTACAGGATTAAAGTATCTTAAAAGAACTATCTTAAAGTTAGAGTCACTTATGTAGACATCTCGAAGAATCTCTTCAATAAAAAGTTTTGTTCTGCCGTAAGGATTTGTAGCACTTAAAGGAAAATCTTCTTTAATAGGTGTCGTATGAGGATCACCATAAACAGTTGCAGATGAACTAAACACTATCTTTTTACACTTATGCATCTGCATAACATCCAAAAGAACGAGAGTACCATTTACATTGTTATCATAATACTTTAAAGGTTGCTGGACAGACTCGCCAACAGCTTTAAGACCAGCAAAGTGAATAACTGAGTCTATTTTATATTTTTTAAATACTTTATCAAGATCATCTTTTTCTCTAATATCACCTTCTTCAAATTTTATCTTTTGAGAGATGATTTTTTCTACTCTTTTTAAAGACTCTTTTGAAGAGTTACACAAGTTATCAAAAACTACAAAATCATAACCAGCTTCATGTAAAGAGATAAGAGTATGAGACCCTATATAACCTGCACCGCCTGTAACTAATACCATATATATTCCTTTTTTATTTTTGCAAAGATTTAAAAAGTATTAAAACTCCTTAAGAACCTTCATAACCACTTTTTATCTGTGCTCTCTTAGCTAACATCTGGACACTTTGAGTTATCTCTCCACCAGCTATATGATAATGCTCATGAAGTTTTTCTAATGACTCTGATATCTCTTTTGAGACACTTTCACTCAAAAAATCTATCTTTTTTCTCATCTGAATTACTTCATCATCTTTAGAAGCTTCTAATTCTTTAGAGATAGAACTTAGTTGTGCCTGGGCTTTTACATAGTCTGACTTTACAGCTTCGACATCTGCGATAATCTCTTTTAGTGTAGAGTATACATCTGTAAGTTCACTATTTTGACCTTGTAACTCTTTCATTTTTGTTGAAGAGAGAACCATCTGTTTCATTATCATCTCACTCTGAGTTCTAATGGCTTCAAGAGTTGTTTCACCTTCGTGTAATGAAGTAGTAACACCTTCTGTATGAGACTTCAGTGCAATGATTTGCTCTTCAAAGGCTTTTGTAATACCTGATAGTTGTTGAAGTGTATGTCTTGTGATACTACTAGCTATCTCTTTTGAAACAGTTCTAATACTGTAAATACTTGCCTTTAACTCATCGATATCCTCAGACATATCTCCACGGCTCTGCACTGCTTTCTCAAGCAGTGATGTAAGTTTATTATAATGGTCTTGTTCAGCTACTCTAAGTATGTCTATGTGTTTATGCACGACATTATCAAGCTCTGGAAGTTGTACTTCTGAAAAATACTCAAATCCTTTACTTACCTCTTTATGCCACCCTTCCATTTTTTCAAAATTATCTATAAACTTCGCTTGATTTAACTGAATAGTATCAAGAGCTTTAATATCTTCTTTAAACTTAGTACGTACTTCTTCTTGAGAATTTCTATCCAGCTCTTGAGCAGTAGTCATTTTAGTCTCTATCTCTAAAATAAACTTTTTAAGATCACTTATTTCAGTCACAAGTTCTTTAACAAATTCTTCTTGAGTTCTTGCATTTTGGGAGACCTGTGTTTGATGAAGAATATTCATAACTATGTAAAGTAACAAGGCAACTAAAAAAGGAAATATCGACTCACGGATAAGTAATAAAGTATCTGTAGATTCGGGTTTAATTATAAAGTGAACAAGTGAAGAGATAGCACCTATTCCAATCATTAAAGGGGCATAGTTTATCTTGTTTGGTTGTTTTAAAATGGCGATTTGTCTTAAAAAAAGCATTGCCATAAATGCAAAAGCTAAAAGTAGGTCTGTTGCGAACATCTTTTTCCCCTATATATTTAGACTATTCTATCATAAATATTTATAAAACAACAGTTAATATTTCTAATGGTTTATTCACTCTATCTGTAAACTCTGTCTCAGGTGAAAATCCCCATGTAGCGAACAGGCCATCTATATTAGCGTTTGAGGCACTCATCATATCTTTTGAGTTGTCTCCTACCATCCAAGCAGCATCCACTAGAGCATTATAGTTATAGTGTTCTAGTATCTTATGGAGCATCTCTGGATTTGGTTTTGAAGCACTCACTTCATCTGCACCTATGATTACATCAAACATATTAGCAACACCAAGGGAAGCAAGCATCAGTTTGGCAAAAGGTGTTGGAGCATTTGTAGCTACTGAGAGTTTTACACCTGCATCTATGAGTTTATTTAGTGTTTCCAGGATACCATCATAAAGATAAGGGTTTTGAGTACACTGGGTTTTATAGTGCTCTTCAAATGCTAACATATCTTTTTTAGCATAAACTTCTGTCTCATAAAAAAGTTTTGGAAGATTTCTTACTGCCATATTAATAGCTTCAACGATAAACTCTTCACTCAAAGGAGATAAAGAGTAATGTTTTTTCCTAATATAATTTACAGAAATAGTAATATCTTTTTTAGAATCTATAAGTGTTCCATCCATATCAAAAATTACGATTTTCATTAGTACAATCTCCGTCTTGGATAAGGGTAAGGTCTTCTCACACCTCTATAAGGCATACTGTTATAGTACTGCTGTGTAGTAGTTTCTTCTTTCTTATCAAAGACCATAGGTGCAGGGACTTCTTCATTTTGAGCGTTTATAACAAAACTATCCACAAACTCACTTGTATTATTCCAAGCATTTAAAACTATCTCTCCACGGTTATACTCATCTTCTGTAATAGTGACACTACCATTAAGAGCAACTTTACCAAAGAAAGTGATGTTAACATCACTTGCGTTTATAGTTTGCCACTTAATTTTATATGAGAGTTGTTCTCCAACTAAAATACTCTCTGCTGTAAAAAATACAATCTTAACTTTACCTTTTTTTGGAAGTTCTAATTTTGGAAGTTCATAAGCATTTAATGAGATACTAACGATAAATATAAGTATGAATTTATACATTCTTATTTCATCTTCTCATATATTTCTACTAAGGCATCAACAAAGAGATCACTATCATTTGCACATCTAGTTACTCTATACTCTTTAAAACCCAACTCCTCAGCTATTTCTCTATACTCAACTTCAAGTTCAAAGTCAGTTTCTGAGTTATCAATTGTAAAAGCGACAGGAACGATGATAATACCTCTGTTTCGTACAAGTTGAAGTTTCTCATCTAGTGAAGGTTTTAGCCATGCCATCGGTCCAACTTTGGATTGATAAGCTAGGTGTGTCTCATGAAAATTCATTCCCTCTTTTTCTAACATTTTATTTAAAATAGCTATATGCTTCTGCACATGCTTTTGGTAAACATCCCCGGCATCTACTATTTTTTGAGGAAGACCATGAGCTGAAAATATCAAGTCAAAGTCTCGATAATCATCATTACCTACACTTGTCTTAATACCTTCAATAACAGACTTATTATAAGTCTCATTTTCAAAAAAATGTTTTATCTCAACTAAAAGAGCATCACCCCCTGCTTTATGATAAGCATCTTCAAAATCTTCTAAAGAAGACTTTGTAGTAGTTGAAGACTGCTGAGGATAAAGAGGAATTAGATATATTTTTTCTACTTTGGCAGCATTTAATCTCTCAATTATTTCACTTGCGAAAGGAGGAGTATATCTCATCGCAAACTCTACTATTACATCTTCACCAAGTTTATCTTGCAACTTTTTTACAAGATTTTGAGTGTGTCCAACTATAGGAGATTTTCCACCAAGCTGTCTATATATTTCCTGAGAAGATTCCGTACGATTAAAAACTATCATACCACCAATCATCTTTCTCAGTAAATCACTCTTCATAGTAAGTATATTCTTATCAGCAAACATATTTTTTAAAAACATCTCAACTTCGTTAAGATTATTTGGTCCACCCATGTTGAGTAGAACTACTGCTTCTTTTGCCATTTTAATCCTCTTTCTTCAACTTTGAAATATTTTTCAAAGCTTTTTTACCCTCTGAATTTAACTTTCTTTGCACTTTTTTTACATCTTCTTCTGGTAGAAGTTTTTCGGGTATTATACCACGAGAAAGTAAGGTCTCTCTATCGTTTTTCTGTCATCAGCAAAATGATGCGCTATCTCATGCCCACTCACTTCACAAGCAGTTTTTACTTTAAAAAGTACATTTTTAAAGTTATCCCATTTCGAGTAACCTAAAAGATGTTGTAAATCTCGTGCTAACCAAAACTCTATCTTCTCATCATTAGAAGTTAATGTTTGTATAGTATTTGAAGTCATGAATAAACCTTTTTCTTGATACTAACATTTTGCAATGATTTGATTTAATATACATTTTTTCGAGAGCCAACACGTAAAATTAACAAAATGATTTTACTATTTTCTACTCTAAAAAGTACTCGTATTTTTTTAGCAACTACAAATCTATATTGAGAGTCAAATTCGCTCCCCTTAAGTTGTGTCACTTTTTTTGATATTTTTAAAGCTTCAAAATTTTCTGCTAGATAGTGAATCTTTTTTACAATCAAGATTCTATCAGGATGTGAAAAAGATTTTAAATCTTTAACAGATTTATCAGAGTACTGAATTGTCAAATTTCAATACCCAACTCTCTATATACATCTTCACTCTTATGAACTTGCATTGTGCCTGCTTCTATCTCACGAGTTACACTATCTGCGACTACACTATCTGTATGGTCAAAGTAAAAGTCTAAAGCATTCTCTACAACCTCTTTTTGAGTTTTATGTAGAGCAATTGCAACATTTTCTAATTCTCTAGCGATTGATTCGTCCAGTGAGAGTAATTTTTTCACAATTGCCATAAATTCTATCCTTAATTTAGATATCTAATTATATATCCTTTTGGATATATTGTCAACTGGTATCTTAATATTAAAAATACTTATTTTATGATACTTTGAATCTCTTCTAAATATTGATTATATTTATTTTCACATACATCATCTATTGCAGAAGGGACATTCCCAGTTGATATATCATAAGGAAGTGATTTCTCAAACTTACTATTTTCGATTTTTTGAAGTAATGACTGAATTTCTAAATCAACTATTTTTTTAAGATTATCATCTAAATAATTATTACTATGCAATATTCTGAGTTTTGATATAAAACTATTAATTTGTATTTCAAGTTTGCTATCATTAGTTTCATCGCAAATAAATGCTTTTTTTAAACTATTTTTGATATTTTGAATATTTTCAAGAATTAAATTTACATTATCTTGACCATTTAAAATATTTAATTTATCATTATTTTCATCTTTCCAAACTTTATATGTTGCATAGAAAAATACAATTATTCCAAATGAAATTCCTAATTCGATTGGAAGTTTAAAATCTATCTGAAAATATGACAAAAGAAGGCTAGTCATATTTGGTAATATAAGTAAATAGATAACCCATTTAGATCCTAATTTTTTAAAGTACTCAAACATTTAAATACTCCTCATACAACTCAAACAAAAATTCTATTCTCTCTTTATCATTATTGAAAGTTTTGTTTGTGTAGCATTT
>Ga0256826_1000615_pt1 | contig 21760 bp, 23 predicted proteins | sample CV79metaG_FD_185975 | JGI IMG/M metagenome (GOLD analysis project Ga0256826, IMG submission 185975) | Hydrothermal vent microbial communities from East Pacific Rise, Pacific Ocean - CV79 | ecosystem: Environmental > Aquatic > Marine > Hydrothermal vents | place: Pacific Ocean: East Pacific Rise...
AAGGAGCATGAGTTAGGGTAATAGAAAAATCTTGATCATAGCTATAGTAAAGCCAAGGTTTTGAAAAATTATAAAGTTCTAAAAAAATCTTTTTTAAAAAGCTATTTTTTTCTAAAAGTTCTACTGTATTATAATATTTTTTTTTATTTTCAATACTTTTTTTTGTAATTTTAAGACTGGGATCTTTGATAATATATCGGTAAACCATCTCTTCATGGTTCCCTAAAATTAAATAAAATCGTTGAGACACTTTGTTTAAATGCTTGTAGTTATTATAAATAAATTCAAGGGTTTCTTGAAGTTTTTTTTCACTTGCTTTGTCAATAAAGTCACCTAATAAAATAATTGATTTTTGTTGATTTTCAGCAGTTAAAGAAAGAAGATCATGAGGGTTTGTTTTAAATCCATTTTGAGCCAAAAGAGTTTTTAGCTCATCTATACACCCATGCACATCACCAATAACAATATATTGGTGATTGGAGGGTAAATTATTGCTCATTAAGCAATACTGATATCTCGTTTTGCGGCATTGAGTTCAATAATAAATCCACCTGTAGCATCAATAAGTGACATCATTGCTAAAATTAGAAAAGTTGAATTTTGTGCCCATGATACCATGAAAAATAGTACAATAAAGACAATTGCAACAATGAAACTTAACAGTGTTTCTGTTGGACCAAATTTTTGAGCAGTTGCTGCTTTTGAAATTTCAATAAAAAGAGCAAATGATCCTATAATAAGGAAAATTTCTTTCACCCTTAAAATAAAATCTCTCTCTGGCCCAATGTGGTGTGTATATACAATTGTATCTAGGGTTAAACTTTTTAAAACACCAATGTAGTCGTGTCCTAAATGTAAGCCAATGTAGGCAACCAAAATCCATGTAAATGTTGACATTCCTGTAATGAAAAACAATTTTTCTCCTTTTTTATTGTTGTTAGTTGGTATCAGTTGTACGTGACATATACTCAGCATTCATAACTTTTTGCATAGGTTGTTGCACATCTGCGGGGTAAAGAACAAACTTAGAATTACTAGAAGATGATAGTTCTTTCATTGAATCAATATACGCAGTTGATGTTAAAAATTGCATAATTTTTTCATCAGATAAATTGGGCATTAATTCTTTTAGCTCTTTAATCACCTTATGTGTAGCTTCTGCTCTTTTTTCAATCAGAACCTTTTCACTATCTGCATGGAGCTCATGTACTTTATGATCTCCTTCAGCTTTTAAAATAGCTGCTTTTTTCTCTTTTTGTGCGACAATTTCTTTTTCCATTGCTTCAATAATACTTGGAGGAGGCGTAATACTTTCAAATTTAACTTGAATAATCTTTACACCCCATCGATCACTATCCTCTTGCATATGGCTAATAATTTCTTTTGAAATGGCATCAATTTGTGTTTGAATTTCAACCAGTTCCATCTGTCCTAATCTATTTAGTACACTGGTTACAACCAATGATTTGACAGCAGCTTCATAGTCATCTACTTCCATTATTGCATTGAATGGATTTACAATTTTTACAGAAGCAATCATGTCAACTTCTATTTTAATATTATCTTTGGTAATGATTTCTTGCGGATCAGGATCAATGGTATGCTCTTTTAATGTTAGCTCTCCAACTACTTTTTCAATCCACGGTATATAACGATTAATCCCTTCGGTGATTACCCGATCTTTTCCTAAACGATTATCTATAACTAAGGCTTTTTGTGAGTCTACGATAATCATAGGTAAAATGCCTTGAAAACCAACAGTATAGTTAATAACTACAAATATAGAAATAATTAAAAAAATTCCTATCATCCAATATAACGAAGCATCCATTTTTCTGTTTTCCCTTTTGTGAATTGTGTTGAATTGTATTTCTTATTATACCGAATAATAGGCAAACATGGGTAGTAAATGTGAAAAAATATCATTTAAAAGTTATCTTAGTAATATTTATGTTAAAATGAGGATAGAAAATTTTAAATTATTTAAATAAAGGAACGTTTTGTTCAAGAACAATGTAGAGGAAGAAGCTGATTTTTGTGAAGCTTATAAATCTCAAATACTAAATAATGACTCACTAGAAGAAGAGTCTTCATTTAACTCACTCTTAAAAGTACTAACTATATTAATACTTTTAGCAATTATCATCGCAGTATCTATATATGGTTATAATTATTTTACAAAAAATAGTAGTAATAACATGGATTTAACACTTCCTCCTCCCTCTGTTCAAACAATAGATGATAGTGAATTAAAAGTCACGGAAATGTTAGAAAAAAAATCTTTAGTTGAAGAATCTAAGCCAAAAAAAGATGTTGAGATAAAAAAAGAACCTAAAATAGAAAAAAACGTTGAAATAAAAAAAGAAATTGAAACAAAATTAATGATGAAAGTAGAAGAGAATAATGTTGTAAAAGTTATTACTCCTAAATTTCCTAAAATAGAAGATCGTGATATTGAACAAATTGCAAATGATGTAAAAATTGCCATTGCTAAAAGTGAAGAAAATGAAAAAAATAACTCAGATATAAAAAAAGTAAAAATAGCTGATGTTAAGAAAGAAGAAAAAATTATAGAAGTTCCTTCCGAATCAAGTCAATCGGCCTATTTAGAAGAGTTGGCAAAACTTTCAGAAGAGGTTGATAAAGAAAGAGAGTAAGTCTCTCTTTCTATTTTAGTAACGCTGCTACTTCTTTTGCGTGATAACTAATAATAATATCTGCACCAGCCCTTTTAAATCCTATCATTGTCTCCATCATTACTCTTTCATAATCTATAACACCTGCTTTAGCTGCCATTTTTAACATACTGTACTCTCCACTAACATTATAGACGGCAAGTGGTAAAGATGAATTTTCTTTTATGTCTCTTACAATATCTAAGTAAGCAAGTGCAGGTTTCACCATTAAAATATCGGCACCTTCAGCTTCATCGGCAATGCTTTCTAATATGGCTTCCTTTCTATTTGCTGGGTTCATTTGGTATGAACGTCGATCTCCAAAACTAGGACTACTTTCTGCGACATCTCGGAATGGTCCATAGTAAGCAGATGAAAACTTTGTAGAATAAGACATGATAGGGATATGCGAGTATCCTCCTTGATCAAGTCCTTCTCTAATGGCAGTTATCATACCATCCATCATCCCACTAGGTGCTATCATATCAGCTCCTGCTTTTGTATGAATTACGGCTTGTTTTTGTAAATTACTTAATGTGATATCATTGTCTACTGTTTCTAAAACGGGATCAAGTACGCCACAATGACCATGATCTGTGTATTCACAAAAACATAAATCTGTAACGATAAACATATCTGGGTGTATTTCTTTAATGGCTTTAATACTTGAGGCAATAATTCCATGTTCACACAGTGCATCACTTCCTACAGAATCTTTTGTATCAGGAATACCAAAAAGAAGAATAGAATAGATACCAAGCTCTTTTAAAACAGTACACTCTTTTAAAATTTCATCAATACTCATTTGGAAAACACCAGGCATAGAGTCAACTTCTTTTTTAATACCTTCACCATTTTTAATGAAAAGAGGATAGATAAAGTCATCTACTCTCAAATGAGTCTCTTGTAAGAGGTCTCTTAATACAGGGTTGAGTCTTTTTCGTCTAAATCGTGTAAACATAATAGCTCCATTTTTATAAGTAGGTGAATTTTATCATAAACTGATATAATTTTGCCCATGAGACATATTGATATTTCCCAAGTTGCAAAACTCCCAACCATATACGGTACCTTTAATATTCAAGCCTTTAAAGAAGAAGGTAGAGAGCATCTTGCTATTTTTACCAATAAATTAAGTGATAATCCTATTGTACGGGTTCATTCTGAGTGTTTGACAGGGGATGCCTTAGGATCGAAGAAGTGCGACTGTGGAGAACAATTAGCATTTTCTCAACAATTGATTTCAAAAGAAGGTGGTATGATTATTTATCATCGTCAAGAAGGAAGAAATATAGGTCTTGTGGGTAAAGTTAATGCGTATGCATTGCAAGATACAGGCTTAGATACGGTAGAGGCAAATCATCAATTAGGTTTTAAAGCAGATGAAAGAACGTATGAAATAGTAGAGTATATTTTAGATTATTATAAGATTGAAAAAATTCAATTGTTAACCAATAATCCAAGTAAAATAGAGTCATTAAAAAACATAGAGATTACAAAAAGAATACCGATTGTAATAGACTCTAATCCTTTTAATAAAGAGTATTTAAAAGTTAAAAAAGATCAAATGGGGCATTTATTATAAAATGGAAAAGAAGTTAAAAAAATATACAGAATTATTGCTAGAATGGAATAAAATCCATAACCTTACCGGAGCAAAAACTCCTCATGAAGTGGAAAAGAATATTGAGGATTCTTTATTTCCTACAACATTTATTGAAAAACCGAGTTCTATTTTAGATGTAGGAACAGGTGCAGGTTTTCCGGGAATGATTCTTGCTATCGCATATCCTACAGTTAGAACCGTTCTCTGTGAACCACGACAAAAAAGAGCTTCTTTTTTGAAATATGTTGCTATGGAATTAGAACTGAATAATGTAGAAGTGGTCAAAAAAAGAGTAGAGCAGTATGAGAGTGAAGCATTTGGACTTATAAGTTCAAGAGCTGTAACAGATACCAAAATGTTACTAGAGTTAACATTACATTTGCAAGATACTAAGACACGATTCCTTTTTTATAAAGGGGAACAACTTTTTAATGAATTAGAATCGGTAGAGAAAGTATTAGATTATGATATAATTGAAAAAAATCAGCGAAATTATCTATATATAAAGGGTTAATAATGTGGTTAAAATTACTAATATTTGTTGTTGGAGCAGTTGCTGTTTACCGTATGTTTGGAGGGAAAGTTCCTATATTAGATAAAAATGATAATCCAAAAAAAGAAGAAGATCATGAATTTGGTAAAATAGATGTTACTTCCGAATGTGCATCATGTGGTACTTATATGACCGAAGAAGATGCATTAATTTATCAAAAAAAAGCGTATTGTTCTAGTTTATGCTTAGAAAAATCAAAAAAATAAAATGAAAATATTTGGTCATCCATGGATAGAAAGTATAGCTTTTTATCCAGTAGAAAATATAGAAAGTATCAAAAGTAGTCCTGCTAGCTCACTTCTTCAAATTGAAAAATTTTCTTCCAATATAGAACTTATACAATATTGTTATGCTAATAATCTACCTTATATTGTTGAAGTTGTTACGATAAAAGAAGCTATATTTGCAAATAGTTTAGGGGCAAAGTATATTTTAACAGAGAAAGCATTGGCAATAGGGATAATGCCTCTTGCACAACATTATCTTTTTGATACTCAAATTTTAGCTTCTATTTCAGATGAATTTGAAATAGAAGAGATGGCAAAAATTGGAGTAGATGGGGTATACTTTAAACAGTAATACGTTTTATATCTGAATGAAGTTGAGTCATGATTTCATATGAAATAGTTTGTAATTGTTTTCCTGCTCTTAAGGCATCATCAAAAATACATACTTCATCTTTAGTGGATTCTAAAATAATATAATCCATAGAAACTCGTCCTAAAATTGGTAGCCCTTCGGTTGTAATAAAGGGATCTAATCTATTTGATCTCATCCATCCATCTCCATAACCTAAATCATAGGTAGAGACGGTCATCTCTTTTTTTGCTGTAAATTCACCTCCATATCCCACGCGGTCTCCTTTTTTAAGTTGACGAGTAGAAACTTTTTTTGCCCAGAGTGAAAGGGTAGGTTTTAAATATAGAGTATTATATATATCTGGTAATTCATTATATCCATAGGCACCAATACCCAAACGAATAATAGCTTCATCTTTACAGTCAAGACGAAGTGCAGAAGCTGAGTTAAAGGAGTGGAATCTAATATTTTTAAATTTAAATGCTTCTATTTTTTGTTGTATCATGTTAAAAGTTTTACTTTGCCAAAAAAGTTCAGAACTTAACTCATCTGCAGAGCGATTATGTGTCATAATCCCAACTAATTGTAATGATTTTCTTTTAATTTCAGTTAAAGCTTCATTCAAGTCATCTATATGAATACCGTTACGATGCATGCCCGTATCTATTTTGAGTTCTACCATAGAATTTTTTTCTGCTTTTTGAATATCATTAAGACTATTGAGTGTAAAGGAACAACGGTTATCTACAATTGCATTATCTCCTAAAATAAGTATTTGTTTAAAATAAGGTTTAATAATACAGGCTTCATGATACGTACGAACAACAGCTTGTGTTAATCCAAATTCAGAAGAAAGCTTTGCCATTAGTTCTAGTCCATGACCGTATGCATTGTCTTTTAAGACAATGGCAATAGATTCTTTTGAATGGGTTTTTGATATGAATTGATTGAGATTATGAAAAAAATTATTTTTATTGATTTTTATAAATGCCATGAAGAATTATATCAAAAAATATCCATAAAGTAAGTAATACTTAATAAAAAATTAATTATAATATTTAATTAATTTACTTCAGGGAAATGTATGTCAATTTATTTTAAGAGACTGTTTTACACATTATTATTTACAACTTTTGTGCTTACATCTTTAGATGCAAGCACAATAGAGAGTAAGTATCATGCTGTGGATATTGCAGGGAAACAACGTATGTATACGCAGCGCATATTGAAAGATTATGCAATGATAGGAATGAAAAATGATTTTGGTAATCCAGACGAAGATATAAAGAAATGTATAGAGACATTTAGCCTACATCTTAAATCTCTTCATGATTATACAAAAAATAAAGAAATTCTTGAGAAAATAGAGAAAGCTGAAAAAATTTGGCTTCCTATAAAGACAACTGTAGAGAAAAAGCCTGAAAAAAAAGGTGTACTTGCTCTTCAATCAAGTTTGGAAAATCTTTTTATAATTTCTAATGAAATCACAAAACTTTTTGAAAAAGAAGCAGGAGGTGAGAGTGGTGAAATTGTTAATATCTCTGGTAGACAACGAATGTTATCCCAAAAAATGGCAAGTCTTTATATGTTAAAAGTATGGGACATAAAAGATGAAAAGTTTAAAGAAACGATGCATACTTCAATGAAACTTTTTAAAGAATCTTTAATAAAGTTGGAAGCATCAAAATTAAATAATGATGAAATAAGTAATTTACTGTTAAAAGTCAAAAAATCATTTATGTTTTTTGAAATTATGACTAAATCTAGTAGTTCATTTATTCCTTCTCTTATTTATAAAAAGTCAAATGATATTTTAGAAAATATGGATAGTGTGACTAGATTATATGTTGAAATCAACAAAAAGTAGGAATATAGAATGAAAAATAAAATAGAAAAATCGGTAATAAAAGTTGTTTTATCATTGCTTGTTTTATCCAATGTTGTTTTTGCAAAACAGGTAATTGGTGCAGATATTATAACGTTAATAGATACAGCAGGAAAGCAGAGAATGCTTTCACAACGAATTGCAAAAAGTTATCTTTATTTAGGAAAGAATGTTGCTTCAAGCAAAGCAAATAAAGAGCTTAAACGTTCTATGGAAGAGTTTTTTAAAGGACATAAATTACTAGTTAAATCTATTAATGATCCAGAGATAAAGAACCTTTTAGAATTTGTTGCTTTGAGTTCAGATGAGATTAAAGAGACAACAGAGAAAAAGTATAATTTAGATCGTGTACAACTTGTGTTAGATTTGAGTGAATCATTGCTTGAGGGTAGTCAATATATTGTAGATTCTCTTAAAAAGAGATATGCCGTAAAAGAGTCTGATATTGTTGAAAAATCAGGAAGTGAAAGAATGCTTGCACAGAGAATTGCAAAGTATTATATTGCCTATCAGTCTGGTGTAAAAGATGATAATACAGTAAGTAGTATGAAACTGGCAGTCAATCAATTTTCTAAAAATTTAAAGTTTTTGATGAGTAATAAAAATAATACACCGATTATAAATCAGAAGTTAAATGAGATTGATAGACTTTGGAAAATAGTGCATAAATTTTATAATAATATAGAAAAAGGTGGCTTACCATTGATTGTTTTTAATACAACCAACCAAGTTACTAAAAAGATGGATAAAATTACTAAATTATATATTTTAATGCATAAGAAGTAAAAGATAAAAATGAAAAAATTATTGAATATATTATTATTAACATTATTTTTTACTCATATTGTTTACCCTTCAACAAGGGGGGATGTAAAAATTATAGAATCTACAGAAAAGATACGATTTTTGGGACAAAAAATTTCAAAAGAGTATCTCTATTTATATGAAGATCCTAATAATTTAAAAATTAAAGAGAGACTTCTTAACGATATTGAACTTTTGGATGATGCTATCCATGATATTGCAATGACAACTAAAAGTAGTGACAGTAAAGATATTTTAGATTATTTAGTTTTTAATAAAAATGAAATTAAGAATTTAATTAATGCTCCATACAGTACAGACTATGCACGCACGATGCTTGACTATAGTGAAAGTTTTCTTGAAGGTGCAAACTCTATAGAAAAAACGCATCAATATCAATTTTCATATGAAGAAAAAATGTTAATGTTAATGAAAGATATGACGTATTTGTTAGAGAGAGTATCGAAGTATTATGTTGCGATTCATTTAAACTTAGATGTAGTTACAAATGAGCTACAAATGAAAAAGACAATTCAAAAAATAGAAAGTACCTTGGGTAGCATTAATTATTATACCTATCCTAGTGAGTATGCAAAGAAGTTGGAAAAAATTAATAATGCTTGGCGTGTTCATAAAAATTTTTTAAATAGATCTAAAACACTGTATGTTCCAAATTTATTACAAATTTCAATTGTTAATCTTGAAAAAATAATCGAATCAATATCGTTTTACCATAAAAAAAATCAATAACAATACGAAGGAGAGATACAATGAAAAGAATTAATACCAAAAGCATATCTATACTTTCAATTGTTATTGTTATTGTGTTGTTTTTTTCTTCTGCCTATAATCTTATGATATCTTATAATGATTATAGAGAGGTCAAAAGAGATATAGAATATACAACACTAATAAAAAAATTAGATAAGATTTTATATCATATAGAGAGAGGAAAAGAGTCAACGGAAATTTATTTAGAGAGTAAAGATAAAGGTGACTTTGAAGATGTAAGAAAAGAGCATGATACGGTTATTTACAAGATCAAAAATACATTAACTTATATTAATCATAATAATGAATTAGTAGCGTATAAAAAGAGTTTAGAAGAGCTTTTAATACAAATTGATTATTTTTGGAGTAAAGTAAATATATTAACACTTGATAACAGAGATATATTAGGGGAAAGTTATGCTCAGAAGATTATTAATCCATTGATATTTAATATTGAAATACTTTCAACTCATATAAAATCACAAAAAAAGAGAGAATTAACTAACTATTTAAAGTTATTAAAACTCAGAGAAAATCTCAATATGGAAAAAAGTTTCCTTCTTCATATCGTTGGTTCAAAAGAAAAAATGAATAGGGAAGATCTTTTACTTTGGGATGCATTTGTTAAGTATGATATAAAAATTGATTTTTCTAATATTGAAAATAGTCATACCGTTTATGAACTTAATAAAATAATAAACCCTACGGAGTTTTTTAAAATTGGTAATTATGAACGTGGTATGATTTTGCTTTCATCTTTAGATGGAGAATACCCTTTTGTCTCAAAAAAATGGGCGGAAATTTTTACTAATAAAATCGATAAAGTTAATATGGCACAGCAGATGTTACTTTCTAAAATTACCATTGACATTCAAGAAAATATTCTAAATTATAATAATAAATTATCTCGTTATTTGCTAATATCAATTTTTTTCTTTTTATTACTTTTGGTATGGAGTTATTTTCATTTAAATAGTTATAGAAATAGTCAGTTCCTGTCAGAAACTTTGAAGAATTTAGAATCAGATTTAGATGAAAAACAGAGAAAAGAGATAAAGAAAGTTATTGGTAAAAATAACACCATTGAGATTTATAAATTTTTAGCAAATGCCATTAGAGAACCAAGTCGTGCAAAAGATCATTTTCTTGCCAATATGTCCCATGAAATACGTACACCTCTTAATGGAATTATAGGGTTTACAAATATTCTTAAAGAGACAGAATTACGAGAAGATCAGAAAGAGTTTTTATCAATTATTGAAGAGAGTTCAACGAGTTTAATGGGTATTGTTAATGATATTCTTGATTTCTCAAAAGTGACTTCAGGAAAAATTGAGTTTGAGAATGTTCCTTTTAATGTTATTGAAAAGTTAGAATCTAGTATTGATGCCTATGCTGCAAAAGCAGTTCAAAAAAAGATTGAGCTAGGTGTTTCCATAGATCCAAGTCTACAATTGGAATTAATGGGTGATTCTACAAAGATTTCTCAGGTAATTATTAACCTTCTTAGTAATGCCATTAAGTTTACCAATGAAGGCGGTGAAGTTAATATTAGAATTAAAAAGTTGTTTGAGTTGGAAGAGAGTGTTCAAATTAAATTTGAAGTAGAAGATTCAGGAATTGGCATATCAGAAGCGTATAAAAATAAAATTTTTGATGCATTTTCTCAAGCAGATGCCAGTACCAGTAGAAAATTTGGTGGAACAGGTTTAGGACTTGCTATTTCAAGTAAGTTTGTGGAGTTAATGGGTGGAAAATTAGAAGTAGAGAGTGAACTAGGGGTCGGAACAACGTTTTCTTTTGCGATTAATTTAAAGAAGTCTGAATCATCAATGCTAAAAGATGAACCTAAAATGGGTTACTTAAAAGTTGGATATGTCATAGAAAATGATGAGAAGAGTAAGAGAGAAGTTGATAAAAATTTAGAAGCATATATAAAATATAGTGGAGCAAATTTTCAGGTATATACCTATAGTGAAATTTTCAATGTTAAAAAAGTCTCACTTCCAGATATTATATTTGTTGACCAGAATAGAACCAAGGATATAAAGAAGATAAGCCGTCTTTTTACACTTGATAAAAAGATTGTTTTGCTTAGTACCGCAGAAGTGAATAGTTGTAGTAATTCGATTAAAAATAATGTTTCAAAAATCCTCTATAAACCAATTAATTTTTCAAAAACTATGAGAACATTAAAGTTACTACAATCATGTGTATTAGAGAGTACGGAAGATGTTACTTCTGTTGAAACAATTACTTCAAGTAGAGTATTTACTGGTATTAAAACATTGGTGGTTGAAGATAATATCATCAACCAAAAATTAGTAAAAAATATATTTGAAAGTTTTGATATGACGGTAACCGTTGCATCAAGTGGTGCTGAGGCACTTACCCTTCGAAAAGAGAAAGAGTTTGACATAATATTTATGGATATTCATATGCCAAAAATGGATGGAGTAGAGGCAACAGAAAAGATTATTGAGTATGAAGAAGATTATCAAAAAGAACATGTACCTATTGTCGCATTAACTGCTAATAGTAATGCCAGTGATAAAATGAGGTTTATGGCAGCGGGGATGGATAGATATCTTGAGAAACCAATAAATATAGAAGCACTTACTAAAATTTTAGAAGAGCATTTCCCCATACAAGAGATTCGTGACTCCATTAATTTAGAGAATAATAAGAGTATGAAAGAAGAGAATAAGTTGGTTATTCTCTATAAGGAAACTGATTTAACTGGGAAAATTTATGCTGCAATATTACAAAATCTTGGGTATGAAGTTGAAACCTATAGTTCCCGTAATGAATTTTTAGAACAGTTGAATAACAAGGCATATCGTTTTGCATTTTTTGATGTCAAACCATTTGAAGAGATGAATTCTAGCAATTTAGTCGTGGAACTTATTCGAGACAGTGGGGCTATACCCATCGCCCTTGTTGAAAAAAATGAGAAGCATGAACATTGTTTTACGATAAACAGTGTTGATAATGTTAATAAAATACAGCAACGGTTACTACATGCAGAAGTAGCGTAGGTTTTAATGCTAATTGGATAAGATTAGAAAATTTATTTTCTAAGGATTATAATGCGACGACTACCTGCAGAATGGGAAAATCAGAGGGCTGTTTTAATGGCATTCCCTCATAAAAATAGTGATTGGGCGGACAACTTAAATTCTGCGTTAACTCCTTTTATTCGAATTGCTCAAGCGATTGCTTATGCTCAGCCCGTTTATATTATTTGTGATAATCCAGAAGAGATATCAAAACTTTTTTGTTCGACGCGTAATATGAGTTTTATTAAGATACCTACAAATGATACTTGGATTCGAGATTTTGGATACATAACTGTAAAAGAAGATAATAAAGTAAAATTGCTTGATTTTACGTTTAATGCATGGGGTGAAAAGTTTAACTTTAAACTTGATAATGATGTTAATAAGATATTACATCACAAAGGTTATATGGGAACTACGCTATTAGAGAATATTGATTTTGTACTGGAAGGTGGCTCTATAGAATCTGATGGAAATGGTACCATTATGACAACAAGTAAATGTCTTTGTAACCCTAATCGAAATGGAAAATTGAGTAAAGATGAGGTAGAAGAGAAGTTAAAATTTTTTCTTGGTGCCAAAAGAGTTCTTTGGTTAGATTATGGGTATTTGGAAGGTGATGATACGGATAGTCATATTGATACTTTAGTACGTTTTGTTTCAGAAGATACGATAATGTATGTGCAATGTACAGATACAAAAGATGAGCATTATAAAGAATTACTTAAGATGAAAGAGCAACTAAAAAGATTTAAGACAATTAATGATGAATTGTATAAATTAATTCCATTACCTATGCCATCTTTAAAAACTAGAGAGAATGGGTCTCGTTTGCCTGCAACATATGCTAATTTTTTAATAACTAATGGGGCAGTTCTCTATCCATCATATACAGTTGTTGAAGATAAAATAGTAGATAAGATATTTAAAGATTTTTTTATAGATAAAGAGATTATTCCTATAGAGTGTAGTCGCTTAATTGAAGAGGGTGGTAGTCTACATTGTTCAACAATGCAGATACCTTTTTGATTGTGAGAGGATTGATCATATTGATAAAAAATGCTATTACACAGCACCTATATATGAAAGTTATGCGTTAATTTTCATATAATTTTTTTAGTGTAAAGGTGCTGAGTAATAGCATCTTTAGGATTATTGTCGTTTACTTCCAAAGTTTTGTGTCCAGTAGATGCCATACGTACTATTAGTATTGGTTACAATGGCAACACCTACTTCAGTATATCGGTCACTCATGATATTAGCACAGTGTCCTGGGCTTGCAAGCCATGCTGCAGTTACTTCTTCTATAGTACGTTGTCCCCCTGCAATATTTTCACCTACTGAATAGTAGTTGTTATAGCCATTGGCTACAATTCTTTGATAAAAGAGACTTCGTGAACCATTTCCTGTAATATCTGAAGCGGTTCCTGAACCTGAATGAGAGAAAGTGTTGCTTAGTGCTAAATCAGTACTATGCTCAAGTGCAGATGCATATAAATCTGTATTCCAATAGAGTGGATAAGTTGCATTACGGAATCCTTGTCCATCATTACAATCTCTTCCTACGGCACGAGCATCATTGATAGACTTAAGAAGTGCTTTTTCTTGATCGGTAATTTCAGTATAGCTATTATTAGCTCCAGCGACAGCCATAAGTCCATCATTGATATTATCAGCACTACCTGTGATAGATGATCCTCCACATCCTGTTAATAATAGAAATGAAATGGTTGCTAATACATATGACTTTTTTCTTAATAAATTGATAAACATGATCTCTCCTTCTGTTTCTAAACGCAGTATAACACTTCTAACCTTAAAATAAAATTTAACAAAAAAAATTAAGTTTAGTTAAAATTTATTAAAATATATTTTTTAATAAAAAATGTTATAAATATTAATGTTTAAGAAAAATATTAATATTTATATATATTAACAATAATTTTTACTTTTATGTTAAAATATACGTAAAAAGTAGTTAAATGAAGATCGCATTAATTCAAAAAAAGTACTATGGTAACACTGAACTTACAATTAAGAACACTATTATGGATATAAAAACAGCCTCTGTTGAAGGTGCTGAGTTGATTGTATTACAAGAGTTACATCAAAATGAGTATTTTTGTCAAAGTGAAGATACAAAAATGTTCAAATATGCTGATTCTTGGCAAAACGATGTTAGTTTCTGGGCAACGGTAGCCAAAGAAAATAAAGTTGTTTTGGTAACTTCACTTTTTGAAAAAAGAGCTCCAGGGTTGTATCATAATACGGCAGTAGTGTTTGATAAAGATGGAAGTGTTGCTGGAAAATATAGAAAAATGCACATACCAGATGATCCAGGATTTTATGAAAAATTTTATTTTACACCAGGGGATTTAGGTTTTGAACCCATTCAAACCTCTGTAGGAAAACTTGGTGTATTAATTTGTTGGGATCAATGGTATCCTGAAGCTGCAAGAATTATGACATTGAAAGGTGCAGAGATACTTATTTATCCTACTGCAATAGGTTGGTTTGATGAAGATAGTACAGAAGAAAAAGAACGTCAAATAGAGAGTTGGATTACCATTCAACGTTCTCATGCCATCGCCAATGGAATACCTCTTCTTTCTTGTAATAGAGTAGGATTTGAAAAAGATTGCTCTGGGGTTATAGATGGTATTCGTTTTTGGGGCAATAGTTTTGTGTGTGATCCTCAAGGATCAGTTATCGCTGAAGCCAGTAGAGAGAAGGAAGAGATACTTTATGCTGAAATAGATAATAAACGAACGAAAGAAGTTAGAGATATTTGGCCATTTTTACGGGATAGACGTATTGATACATATAATGATTTACTTCAAAGATATTGTGATTAATCATACAGATTGAAAGTTATATTAATTATAATGTATACAAATTATTAGAATAAGGATCATTCAATGTCAATGGATATTACAAAAGTTGTTAAAGGTGAAGCTGTTAAGTTTCAAAATCCAAGTACTAGATTTTATGAGGCGATAGGTGGCGAAGAAGGAATGAGAGAGTTAATGTTTAACTTTTATGACAAGATTTATGAAAGTGAAATTGCACATTTTTTTCCTCAGGATGAAGATGAATTTGAAAAAATAAAAGTTAAAAATACTAAATTTTTCATTCAGATATGTGGTGGCCCAAAAGTTTATGAAGGTGAAAGTAAAGGGATGGAACTTAATGAGTTTATGATTCGTGTTCATGATGATTTTTCTATTAATGAAAAAGCTAGAATAGAATGGTTAGGTACTATTAGAGAAGCACTTCAAGAAGTTAAAGGTGTCGATGAAGAGATATTAGAAGATTTTTGGGATTATCTTGATAGCTTTTCAAAATTAACTGTTAATAGTTTTACAGATGGTAGTACCTATTATGCAGCATACACACAGGCATCTGAGGAGAAATAAACCCTTTCTATGATACAATTTGTCTCATTGTAAAAAAGGGAGACACGTATGGAGGAAAGTAAAACTCAATCGTATAGTCATAATAATGAAGATTTTAAATCATTTTCTTTTGAGGGAAATGCTAAAGAGTATTTTCGAATATGGATTGTTAATATTGCACTAACACTTCTAACCTTAGGAATCTACTCTGCATGGGCAAAAGTTCGTGCGAATCGTTATGTTTATGCTAACACCTATTTAAATGGATCAAACTTTGAATATAATGCTGATCCTATACGAATTTTGATAGGAAGAATTATTGTTATTACTATTTATATAGCATTTATTATTTTTAGTAAAGAGCTATATATGGTAAAGGTCGCAGCAGGAATAGCTTTTTTAGCATTTGCATTAATGCCTTGGTTAATAAGACAAGCGGTAAGTTTTAAGTTGAGAAATACCTCTTATCGACATGTTCCCTTTAGATATACTGGAAAAACCAGTGAGTTTTATGCTTTTTTCCTTTTACATAGTCTTCTTAATATTTTCACACTTTTTTTGGCATTTCCTTTCTCTTATGTTCGATTTAAAGAGCTGGTTATTCGAAATTCTCATTACGGACAAGGAAACTTCTTTTTTGAAGGAAAAGTTAAAACTGTTTATGAAATTTATTTTTCAATCATAGGTTGGACGGTACTTTTTTTCTTTATGCTTCTTATTATACTAGGGATCTTTTCCGCAATATTTACTCAAATGAATGAAACTTTTGATATTACAACATTTTTATCAACGTTTGATCTTGATAATCAAGTGATTACAAGTATTATTGGACTCGCTACCTTAATTTTAATATATCCATTTATCTTTGCACAAAAAGCGTTAAGTGATGCCTATTTTTCAAATTATGTACGTAATAATACGTGTTTGGAGAATGCTAGATTAAAAGGAGATATAGATAATTTTAAATTGGCATGGATTGCGATTACTAATGTTTTTGCAGTTATTTTTTCCTTAGGTTTATTGTACCCTTGGAGTAAAATACGGTATTTAAAATATAAAATTGAGCAAACCTTTATTAATTGCTATGATTATGATCAGTTTGAGTCTCATGGCTATGAAAAAGGCTCAACTGTGGGTGAAGAGATGATAGATTTTTTTGATATTGATATTGGATTATAGGAGAAAATAGATGTTTATAGATGCACTTCTTTATGATGGAAAAAGCTCTAAAGAGCATGTTGTTATTATTGAATTTACTGCTGATCGCCGTGTTAAGATAGATACTCATAATATTGATGTTCCATTAGATGAAGTAAAAATAGAGTCACGATTGGGGAATACCCCGCGTGTATTAGAATTTTCTAATGGTATACGTTGCAAAAGTAGAGAAAATGATACATTAGATGCGGTATTAAAGAGATTTAATATTAGTAAATCAAAAGCGTATAAGATAGAAAGCTCTTGGGGATTAACTGTTATATCGGTAATGGTTACCATTGGATTTATTTGGTTTCTTTTAACAAGTGGTGCAAATATGAGTGCGAATTTTTTGGCATTAGTTCTTCCTCAAAGTACACTCAACCAAGTTAGCCAAATAACCTTGGAAAAGCTCGAAGATGGTTATTTAAAACCATCAAGATTATCTTCTTCAGAGAAAAAAATTATACAAGATTATTTTAATCAGTTAACGGCAGGGGAGAGCCGATATAAATTACATTTTCGTTCTTCTCCAAAGATGGGACCAAATGCTTTTGCTTTGCCTTCAGGAGATATTGTGTTAACGGATCAACTGGTTGCATTAAGTAGAGATAAGAAGTTTCGAGATATTTTGGGAGTTTTAGCACATGAAAAAGGTCATGTTGTAAAACGCCATTCATTACGTATGGCAATTAAAACAGGAATATCTGGTACTGTTATTGGATACATAACAGGAGATGTCTCTATTATTGTAACGGCTATACCTACCATATTAATTAGCAGTGGATATAGTCGTGAGTTTGAGCATGAGGCAGATATTCATGCGGTTAAAGAGCTGGGGAAAATGGATATTTCTACAAAGTATATTGCAGAACTTTTTAGTGCGTTAGAGAAAGAGTATGGAGAGGAAGAGAGTAACAGTAGTATGAGAGGAATGTTTTCGTCTCATCCTTTAACCTCGGAGCGTATTAAGTTTTTTAAATCTAATGAGAAATAATATATTAACTTTAAATATTAATAAAGTTGTTAGTTCTTTTCTTCTATACTTTATATTAAACAATCATTTCACGATTAAATAGCATAATGCAAATTATTAAGAAATTATAAGGAGAAAAAATGAAAGCTGTAAAATTATTAGTTACTGTAGGGTTGGCGACTTTACTTTTAGGAGGGTGTACAAAACAAGTAGGAAGTTATCCTAAAGATGTTACCACACCAAAGTTAACTCAATATGAGTTAAATGTAATCTCAGATAAAATTTATATGAATGAGACGGGAGGAAAGCCAGAGTACCTTATGTTTTGGTCAACAAATGAAGATTTTGCTTCGTTAGGAATTGGTCACTTTATTTGGTATCCTGCAGGTCAACCAAAACGTTTTGATGAGACTTTCCCTGCAATGATAAATTATTACGTAGCCAACAAAGTAGAAGTACCAAAGTGGTTGATTAGTGCAAGTAAAACAGGAGCTCCTTGGAGAAATAGAGCTGTTTTTGAAAGTGCAAGAAATGATAAAGAGTTTAAACAGTTAGAATATTTATTAATGAATACAAAAGGGCTTCAAACTCAGTTTTTCTTTGATCGTTTACATGCATCAATTCCTGAAATTGTAAAACATGTTGCGCCTCAATATCGAAAACACATTGTTAACAATTATAATGCTTTGGCCGCAACACAAGGTGGATGGTATCCTTTAATTGATTATATCAATTTTAAAGGAAAAGGAATTAAGTCAACTGAACGTTATAACAATCAAGGTTGGGGATTGCTACAAGTTTTAAAAAATATGAGACCTGTACAAAAAGGACCAATGGCACTGCAAGAGTTTGCACGTTCTGCTCAGATGATTCTTGAGAGACGAATACAAAACGCTCCACTTATTAAAAATGAAAAAAGATGGTTACTTGGGTGGACAAAACGTATTAATGGTTACCGTACACCAATTCTATAATTGTATTTCAAAAATATTACTACCATTTTTATGGTAGTAATGTAACTCATAATTCAAACGTTTTGTAATATTATCTACAATATAAAGACCCAATCCAAAACCACTATCTCGCTTCTCTTCTTGTGTAAAAGGCTCTAAATAATAAGTAAGAGGATGTTCTAAACTTTTTCCTTCAGAAATTACTTTAATAGATTCGTTATTGGCAATAATGGTTGCTTGCTCATCTTTACCATATTTCAGTGCATTATCCAATAAGTTTTTAATCGCTAAAGTTAAGAGCTTTATATCCGTGGTAAGTCTAAGATTATTTTCTATGTTAATGGTTAATTTGTCTCTATCACACAGGAGTAAGGTGATACTTTCATCTATAATATCATTAATATAAGCTTTGTGCATACGTGGTTTAAAATCTTGAGTGGTAAGACGTTCTACATGTGCTAGCTCGGCTATAAGCTCATTCATACGTTCAAAAGCTCGAATAAGTGTGTTTTTTGCAGTACCTTCCTCTACCATCTCAATGGCTATTCTTCCTCTTGTGATGGGGGTCTTTAATTCATGCATCATATTTCGCATAAAAAGATTTTTAGAGTCAAGTAGGGTTCTAATATGGTGTATGGCATTATCAAAACTTTGCGCAATCTTTCCAATCTCATCATTACTTTTTTGTTTAATTTTAATGTTCATATTTCCATGGGCAAACTCTTCTATTTGTGCATGTAGTTTTTTAAGTGGGGTAAGTTTTCGCATAATAGCAACATATAAGAAAATAAATAAAATGGTAATAGAGCTTGCAATTAAAATGATAATTTGAATACGCTTATTCACTCTTTGTGTATCTTTTAGCATTAGATTGTATCCAATACGTTGTAGTAGAAGATATTTGTCTTTACCTAAAGAGAATATTTTTATATTACCATAGGCAGATTCTCCTGCAAAAATAATAGTAGAGTTTGCTAATCTTTGCATTACCAATCGTCGTTCATTGCTTGATACGGGGGTAACATGATAGGTCTTATAGAATTTATTTTGTTCTTCTTTGGAAAGTTTAAGTTGGGCAGTAGAGAGTAAAAGATTTGAAATAAGTTTATATCGGTTAATTTCATCTTGCTTTTGTCTATCTTTATCCCATGTAATGAAAAGTATTAAAGAGGTTAAAAATAGGGTTAAAACAAGAGTAAAGAGGGTATTAATAAATGCACTAACTGAGATGTTTCGCATTAAATTTTCTCAGTTAACAGATATCCTATACCTCGTACAGGTTTTATGTAACTATGTTCATGATCAATAGATGAAAGTTTTTGACGAATACGAGAAATAATAACATCAATATTTTTAATAGAACTATTATCATCAATATGTTCACTATGATACAGCAGTTGTTCTCTTGAAACCGCAGAGTTTTTATGTTTAATAAGAATAGATAAAATATCAAATTCAGCGGCTGTTAATTCAAGCATAATATTTTTAAAAATAATATGCCGCGCTTTATTGTTAAGTTCAAAAAGTAGATTTTCATTGCTACCATCTTGAGTATTTTTAATTCTACGTAAAATAGTTTTTATTCGGGTAACCAATTCTCTTGGATCGTAAGGTTTTGGCATATAGTCATCAGCTCCTCTTTCCATCGCAATAACCTTGTCTGTAATGTCATCACGGGCAGAAGAGACAATAATAGGAATAGAAGAGTGCTCTCGAATTTTTGGAATGACTTCAAGTCCATCAATCCCAGGAAGTGTTAAATCTAAAATTAATAGATCAAATTCATGTTGAGTTAAGAGAGAAAGCCCCATGTATGGTTCTTCTGCAGACATAACAGTAATATCGAATTTACTAAGGTACTCTGTGAGAATTTGCGAGATTTCATAATCATCTTCTATCATTAATATTTTTATAATGGTAAATCCTTGGCTAATATTAGGGGTATCATAACATGAGAAGAGTTAAATTAAGAAGAGTGTTATCAACATTGTTCACGAGGGCTATTACAAAGGAGGTCTAAATATGTTCTATCAAGGGAGTATATTTCAAAGGAGTTCAATTACATACTTAATCTCGTGAACAATGTTGATGACACTTGTCTTTCTTAAAAAAGATTATAGGATACTTCTATTAATAATCAAACAATGAATTATTAATGAATAGTTAATGGTCTAAGATGTTATACTATATATAAATAAGAATATAAAGGAATTTAATGGAGTATTGGAATCATATCTATGAACATTTTAATCCTGTGGCTATTAGCTTTGGGGTTATCTCCGTACATTGGTATGGTATTATGTATATCTTAGCACTTCTTGTTGCGTTATGGTTTGCAAAATGGATTATAAAAAAAGATAATATGACGATTAATGAAGAGATAATTGATGGTTATTTTATTTGGATAGAAGTAGGAATCATACTGGGTGCACGTATTTGGTATATTCTTTTCTATGATCTTAATACGCATTATTATTTAACCAATCCTTGGCAAATTTTTAATCCTTTTTCAAATGGAGAATTTGTAGGGATTCGTGGTATGAGTTATCATGGGGCTGTTGTTGGTGCAGGGATAGCCTCTATTTTATTTGCAAGAAGGCATCCGGGAGAGATTTATAAAATTTTAGATGTTGTGGCACTCTCGGTACCCGTAGGATTTGTATTTGGTAGAATAGGAAACTTTTTAAATCAGGAGTTGGTTGGTAGGGCAACCGATGTTCCATGGGGAATTTATGTTCATGATGTATTACGTCATCCTTCTCAACTTTATGAGGGCTTTATTGAAGGGATACTCATTGCAATCATTATCTATATAGTAAGGCAATATAAACCATTTGACAGTGCTTTAATCGCTTTGTATGGGGTTCTTTATGGAATTGCACGCATTGTGGTTGAATTTTGGCGAGAGCCAGATATTCAATTGGGTTATTATAACGGATGGTTAACCATGGGACAAATACAGAGTTTGATTATGATTTTATTATCTATGGCTCTTTATTTCTTTTTGAAGCGCTTAACTTTAAAAAGAAACTTATAAAATTATTCATAATATATTTTAATTAATTTTGTTGAAAATTATGTAAACAAAAGAATGATACAATCATGTTTAAATAAAATTAGGAGTTTATTAATGAAAAAATTAAATATATCATTATTAAGTATATTAGCCGTTAGCAGTTTCAGTTATGCGGGTGGCGATATTATAGAACCAGTATTTGAAGTAGAAGATGTTTATATTGCTGAAGAGGTAATCCCTGAACCTGTAATAATGGAAGTTGTTGCGCCTGTTGAAGTTGTTGCACCTGTT
>Ga0256826_1000616_pt1 | contig 21686 bp, 12 predicted proteins | sample CV79metaG_FD_185975 | JGI IMG/M metagenome (GOLD analysis project Ga0256826, IMG submission 185975) | Hydrothermal vent microbial communities from East Pacific Rise, Pacific Ocean - CV79 | ecosystem: Environmental > Aquatic > Marine > Hydrothermal vents | place: Pacific Ocean: East Pacific Rise...
CACTTTCTATCTTTGGAGACCATACAGATGTCATGTCTGTACGTCAAACAGGTTTTGCTATGCTCGCTTCAAACTCTGTTCAAGAAGCGCATGATACAGCACTTATTGCTCAAGCTGCCTCTTTAGAATCACGCATACCTTTTTTACACTTTTTTGATGGTTTTAGGACATCTCATGAAGTGAGTAAAATAGAATTACTTGATGAATCAGTGCTTAAAAAGATGATAGATGAAAAACTTGTTCAAGAACATCGATCACGTGGACTTTCACCTGACCATCCTTTTATAAGAGGTACTTCTCAAAATCCTGATGTATATTTTCAAGGTAGAGAGAGTGTTAACACTTATTATGAAAAACTCCCTGATATCTTACAAAATGCGATGGATAAGTTTGCCTCTTTAACTGGACGAGCATATCAACTTTTTGATTATGTTGGTGATGTAAATGCTGAAAGAATTATCATAATTATGGGCTCAGGTGCTGAGAGTGTTCATGAAACTGTGGAATATTTGACACAAAACAGTGAAAAAGTCGGTGTTTTAAAAGTAAGACTTTTTAGACCATTTTCTATAAAACATTTTATCTCTGCCTTACCAAAAACTACAAAATCTATCGCTGTTTTAGATAGAACAAAAGAAGCTGGTGCTATGGGCGAGCCACTTTACCTAGATATAGTAAGTGCTTTAAATGAACTAAATGAATATGATAAGTTAGGCTTTGGCATGCCAAAAATAATTGGCGGTCGTTATGGACTCTCATCTAAAGAGTTTACGCCCTCTATGGTTAAAGCTGTTTTTGATGAACTCTTAAAAGATAGACCTAAAAATCATTTTACTATTGGAATACATGATGATGTGAGTCATACCTCTTTGGAATGGGATAAATCGTTTTCAACTGCAAATGATAAAACGCTTAGAGCAATGTTTTTTGGTTTAGGAAGTGATGGAACAGTAGGGGCAAATAAAAATACTATTAAAATAATTGGTGAAGAGACTGCAAATTATGTCCAAGGTTATTTTGTTTATGATTCAAATAAATCTGGTTCTATGACAACTTCTCACCTACGTTTTGGACCTGATATTATTCACTCTAGTTATCTTATTGAACGAGCAAGTTTTGTTGCGTGTCATCAAAGTGTTTTTCTTGAAAAGTTTGATATTTTAAGACATACAAGTCATGGAGCTACTTTTTTGCTTAACTCTCCATTTTCTAAAGAGATTGTTTTTTCAAAACTACCACAAAAAGTGCAAGAAGAGATTATAGAAAAAGAGCTGAAATTTTTTGTGATTGATGCTGCTAAAGTCGCTAAAGCAAGTGGTATGGGACGACGAATTAATACAGTGATGCAAACTTGCTTTTTCGCTATTTCAGGTGTTTTAGAAAAAGAAGAAGCTATTGCAAAAATTAAAAGTAGTATAGAAAAAACATACTCCAAAAAAGGTAAACAAATTGTTGCAATGAATAATCTTGCCGTAGATAATGCACTTAGTAATCTTTATGAGGTAAATGTACCAAAATCAGTAGTAAGTTCAAAGCCTATGCAACCAATAGTCAAAGGTGACTTTGATAACTTTGTTAAAGATATTACCGCTAAACTTATCTCAGGTGACGGTGATGAACTTCCAGTTTCAGCAATGCCTGCGGATGGAACATGGCCAAGTGGTACAACACAGTATCAAAAACGCAATACTGCTTTAGAAGTTCCGATGTGGGATGCTGATACTTGTATTCAATGTAATAAATGTGTGATTGTTTGCCCTCATGCTGCCATTCGTTCTAAAGTTGTAGAAGAAGAAGTTTTAAGTGATGCTCCAAGTATCTTCTCTTATGTTCAAGCAAAAGGAAAAACCTTTGAACCAAATGAGAAGTTTACTATTCAAGTTGCTGTTGAAGATTGTACTGGCTGTTCACTTTGTGTTGAAGTTTGCCCTGCTAAAAATAAATCACAAACAAACCTAAAAGCTATTAACATGGTCAGTCATGCAGAGGTTTATGATGAAGGTGTTGAAAATTGGGATTATTTTACAAAATTACCAAACTATGACAGAGCAAAACTTAACCATGAAAAAGCAAAAGAGACACAGTTTCTTGAACCTCTGTTTGAATTTTCTGGTGCTTGTCCAGGGTGTGGAGAAACGCCATATATAAAACTCGCTTCACAACTTTTTGGAGATAGAATGGTAGTTGCAAACGCAACAGGTTGCTCTTCTATCTATGGAGGAAACCTTCCAACAACTCCATGGAAGAAAAATAGTGAAGGAAGAGGACCTGCATGGTCAAATTCACTCTTTGAAGATAATGCAGAATTTGGGCTTGGATTTAGACTTGCAATAGATAGTCACACAAATAATGCAAGAGAGATATTGTCTAATATTAAAGAAGAGATAGGTTTAGAACTGAGCGAGAGTATTTTAAACTCAGCACAAGAAGATGAACCTGAAATTTTTGCACAAAGACAAAGAGTTGAAGAGCTTAAAAAGCTGCTTAAAGAGAGCAAAATAGAAAACGCAGATCGACTCACTCCCTTGTGTGATTATTTGGTGAAAAAATCTGTCTGGATGATAGGCGGTGATGGTTGGGCTTATGATATAGGTTATGGTGGGCTTGACCATGTAATGGCCAGTGGAAAAAATGTAAATATTTTAGTACTTGATACACAAGTTTACTCAAATACAGGTGGACAACAATCAAAGGCAACCTTGACAGGAGCTATAGCTAAATTTGCAGCAGGTGGCAAATCACAAATTCCTAAAGATTTGGCAATGATGGCGGTAGCGTATGGAAATGTTTATGTGGCACGTGTAGCGATGGGTGCAAGTGATGCCCAAACAGTTAAAGCTTTTGTAGAAGCTGAAGCTTATGATGGACCTTCAATTATCATTGCTTATTCTCATTGTGTAGCGCATGGATATGATTTGCGTTATGGAATGGCACATCAAAAACTTGCTGTTGATTGTGGTTTGTGGGCAACTTTTAGATATAACCCTGATTTAGAAAAAGAGGGAAAAAATCCTATGCAGCTTGATTATAAAGGACCACAAATAGATGTAAAAAATTTTATGTATCAAGAGACACGATTTAAAATGGTCGAAAAACTCAATGCTGATAACGCTAAAAAGTATTTGGAAACGGCACGAGCACATGCTAAAGATATGTATAAACGTTATCAAAATATGGCGAAAATGTCATACAAAGAGGAGGAGTAGAAAATGGACTTAACAACTAGCTATATGGGACTTAAACTGAAAAATCCAATTATTGTGGGAGCATCACCTTTAACCTCTTCTTTTGAATCAATCAAAAAGTTAGAAGAAAATGGTGCGGCAGCCGTTGTTTTACACTCTATATTTGAGGAGCAAATCAATCATGAAACACATGAGTTAGATCATTTTCTTTTTAAAGGAAGTGAGGATTATGCTGAAGCATTAGGATATTTTCCTGAAGTCACTTTAAGCAATTTAGAATCAGAGCATTATCTTGATGAGATTAAAAAATTAAAAGAAAATATATCTATTCCTATCATTGCCTCTTTGAATGGTGTGAGTAAAGGTGGTTGGGAAAAATATGCAAAAAAACTAGAGTCTGCTGGTGTGGATGCATTGGAGCTGAATATCACTTATATTCCGACAGATATAGAAAAAGATGCAAGAGAGATTGAACAACTCTATATTGATGCTATAAAAACTGTAAAAGAGCAGGTAAATATTCCTGTAGGCGTTAAAATGAATGCTTTTTTTTCTGCTCCTGCACAAATGGCTAAAAAGTTAGTAGATGCTGGAGCAAATGGCTTAGTACTTTTTGACCGTCCTGTTCATGTAGATATAGATTTAGAGAACTTAAACGCAGTGCAGACTATAAACCCAACAAGTTCAAAAGATTTAAGTGAAACACTGCGTTGGAGTGCAATTCTTTACAATAAATTAGAGGCTTCTTTATGTGCTTCAACGGGTGTAAGCACTCATGAAGATATACTTAAAGCTATGATGAGCGGAGCAGATGCTGTACAGATGGTAAGTGCTATTTTAGAAAATGGAAAGGAGCATATACAAACTGTTTTAGAAAATTTAGTGGTATGGATGGAGGAGAAAGAGTATATTTCAATAGCGCAGATGAAAGGAAGCATATCTTTACATCATACTTCAAATCCTGCAGCATACGAGAGGGCAAACTATATGAGAATTTTGACTGATTATAGATACTAATATTAAAAAGAGAAACTTTTTAGAGTAATTTTGGTGAAATTTGTATAAAATTGGTTAAAAAAATGAGAATTTAATATAAAAAAAAATAAAATAACATAAATGAATGAAGGATTTTAGATGGCAGTAAAAGTAGCAATAAATGGAACAGGTAGAATAGGTATGATTGTAGCAAAAATCGTTACAAGTAGAGACGATATAGAATTAGTTGCAATAAATACAACTGCAAAGCCTGAAATGTTAGAATATCTTTTTAAATATGATAGTGTTCACACTGGAGTGGATGCTAAAGTGATAGATGATAAAACTATTCAAATTAATGGTAAAACAGTAGCAATGAGTTCTACTCGTAATCCAGAAGAGTTAGAATTTGGTAAGGCTGGGGCAAAAGTTGTTATAGAGTGTACTGGTGTATTTTTAACGACTGAAAAAGCAAAAGCATATCTTAAAGATGGTGTAGAAAAAGTTGTAATGAGTGCTCCTGCTAAAGATGATACTCCTACTTATGTAATCAATATAAATACAGATGAGTATAAAGGTGAAGCAATTATTTCAAATGCTAGCTGTACTACAAATGGGCTCGCACCACTTTGTAAAATCTTAGATGATGAGTTTGGAATTGAAAATGGACTTATGACAACAATCCACTCATATACTAATGATCAAAATATTCTTGATGTAAAACATCCTAAAGATATGCGTCGTGCTAGAGCTGCTGCAGTAAATATGATTCCAACTACAACTGGAGCTGCAAAAGCTATTGCTCTTGTTATGCCACAACTCAAAGGAAAACTAAATGGCTATGCTATGCGTGTTCCTACTCCTGATGTTTCAGTGGTAGATTTAACTGTTAACCTTAAAAAAGATGTAACAGTTGAAAGTGTTAATGCTGCGTTTGATAAGGCTTCAAAAACAAATTTTGCAGGTCTTTTAGAAGTAGATTATGACAAAAGAGTTTCAACTGATTTTATAGGCTCAACATATAGTTCGACATATGTACCAGATATGACAAGTGTTGTAGATGGTAAAACTGTAAAAGTTTTAGCGTGGTATGATAATGAGTGGGGATATAGCTCAAGACTTGTAGATATGTGTGTATTTGTTGGAAAGAACTAATGCTCTCTTTTTCTAGCTTTGTTTCAGAAGATAAGAGTTCTGAAAATGTTCAATTTTTGGATGGCATTTTTGAAACTCTAAAAAATGAAATGGTTGAAGATAGAGTAGGTTATTATAAACTACCAAAAAAATCTCAAGATTTGTTGGTAGAACTAAAACAGTTAGATATTGCAAAATTTTCACAAATTGTTGTAATTGGGATTGGAGGTTCGTCTCTTGGAATTAAGGCAATACGCTCAATTTTAGAGCCGATTACTTCAAATGCGAAAGAGATGATATTTTTTGAAAACTCTGATCCTTTAACTATCTCTGAAAATATCAAAAAAATAGATAAAGAGAGAGCCTGCTTTTTTGTAATTTCAAAATCAGGTTCTACGATTGAAACGACTTCAATCTTTAAAACTCTTATAAGTCACTTTAATCTTGAATTAGATAATGCTAAAAATATTTTTGCTATAACAGATAAAGATTCATCTTTATCAAAATTTGCCTCTTTTCATAATATAAAAGAGTTTAATATTCCTCTAAATGTAGGTGGTCGATTCTCTGTTTTAAGTGCTGTAGGTATCGCTCCTCTTTATATTGCAGGCTATGATGTGAAGGCTATTTTAGAAGGTGCAGATAAATTTTTAGAGAGTTTTTTTAATGGAGATGAAAATCATTTATTACAAAAAGCTAATTATTTATATACAAATGCCAAACAAGAAAGTATAAATGTACTTTTCTCGTATGCAGATAGATTAGATAACTTTACAAAATGGTATGTTCAACTTTGGGGTGAATCCTTAGGTAAAATAGATAAAAAAGGTCATCGCGTTGGACTCACACCTATTGGAATTATAGGTTCAGTTGATCAACACTCTTTTTTACAACTTATAATTGAAGGTCCAAAAGATAAAAATATTACTTTTGTAAACATAGATGATTTTCAAAATAGTTTAGAGATTCCAGATATTTCATTACATGGGATTGAGCAAACTAATTTTATAAATCATACAAGTTTTAATACCTTGATAAATGAGCAATGTAAAGCAACTATGCAAAGTGTAATTGAATCAGGTGTCAGTTGCGATACAATTACTTTAGATCAAATTAGTGAAAAAAATATCGGTGCTATGATAATTTATTATGAGTTATTGACTTCATTAGTTGGTGCGATGTTTGATGTAAACACTTATAATCAGCCAGGAGTAGAACTTGGTAAAAAAATATTGTATAAAAATTTGGGAGAGAAATAAGTATGAATTTACATACCTACCATATTAATGAGAAATATGAAACTTCGGTTGCATACTTTTCAATGGAATTTGCCATTGATCAAGCCTTAAAAATATATTCGGGTGGATTAGGCTTTTTAGCGGGTTCACATATGCGTAGTGCTTATGATTTACAACAAAATGTTATAGGTGTAGGAATTTTGTGGAGTTTTGGTTATTATGATCAATCTCGTAATGAAGATCGTTCTCTACATCCCACATACACTAGAAAATTTTATTATTTTTTAGAAGAGTTGTCAGTAAAAATAACTGTTAAAATTAATAATCAAGATGTAGTGGTTAAAGCTTTTTTTGTGGCTCCCGATGTTTTTGGAACTGCTCCTATGATTTTACTCTCAACCGATACTGATGAAAATGATTATCTCGCTCGAACTATCACACATAAACTTTATGATGGGAATGAAAAAACTCGTATTGCACAAGAGATAGTTTTAGGAATTGGTGGTGTTAAAGTTTTAGAAGCAATCAATCAAAAAATAGATATATATCATATGAATGAGGGGCATGCCTTGCCTCTAGTATATGAATTATATAATCGCTTTAATGATATGAATGAACTTAGAAAGCATGTTGTGTTTACTACACATACTCCTGAAGCTGCTGGAAATGAAATTCATAATATATATTTTTTATATGAGATGGGATTTTTTAACTCACTTGACTTAGAAACAGTACGAGAAATAAGTGGTTATGAATATGATGATAATTTTAGTTTGACAGTTGGAGCTTTAAGAAGTGCAAAACGTTCAAACGCAGTATCTAAAATTCATGGAATTGTTGCAAATACAATGTGGAAAGATGTCGCAGGTCGTTGTGAAATCATCTCAATTACTAATGCTCAAAATAAAAAATATTGGACAGATAAGACATTAGTACGTGCATTAGATGAACATGAGGATTATGAGCTTCAAGCAAGAAAAAAACATTTAAAAAAGATACTTTTTGATGAGGTAGCAGATCAAACGGGTAAGATGTTTGATCCAGAAGTTTTAACTATTGTTTGGGCAAGAAGATTTGCTGAATATAAACGTCCTGGACTTTTAAAATATGATTTTGAAAGATTTATAAAACTTATAGAAAACGAAGAAAAACCTGTTCAAATTATATGGGCTGGAAAACCATATCCTACAGATTATGGTGCTATAGATATGTTTAATGAACTTATAGAAATAAGCCATAGATATAAAAATATAGCTGTACTTACTGGGTATGAACTTTCATTATCAAAATTGCTTAAGCAAGGAAGTGATATTTGGCTTAATACTCCGAGGATTACCCGTGAAGCAAGTGGTACTAGTGGAATGACAGCAAGTATGAATGGCTCGATTCACTTCTCTATAAATGACGGATGGCATCCAGAATTTGCACGAGATAAAAAAAATGCATTTACAATACCTGAAGTAGATTATAGATTAACTACGGCTGAGCAAGATAAAATAGATAATAAAAGTATGATGGATATTTTAGAAAATGTAGTAATTCCAATCTACTATGATAAGCCCAAAAAATGGACAAAAATAATAAAAAATGCTATGAATGAGATTGAACATGAGTTTGACTCTTCAAGAATGGTACGTGAATATTATGAAGAAATGTTTGACTATAAGGCAGAATAAATGACTTCAAATATTAGGTATATGAGCGGAGTTAAAAGTTTAAAAGATATAGATATAGAAGGTAAAAGAGTTTTGATTAGGGTAGATTTTAATGTTCCCGTTGATGAACACAATAATATATCTGATGACAGAAGAATTAAAGCTGCACTTCCTACTATCAATTACTGTATAGATCATAATGCTTGTTCTATAACTTTAGTGACACATTTTGGTCGTCCTAAGGGAAAATACAATGAAAAATATAGTCTTATTCATATTAGAAAACGATTAGAGAGACTTCTTGGAAAAAAAATTGAATTTATTGAAGATTTTGAAAGTAAAAAAGATGAAATAGCCACATGTTCATTAGAGAGAGTTTTTTTACTTGAAAATATTCGTTTTTATGAGGGTGAAAAACAAAATGATAGAGAACTTTCTCAACAGTTAGCATCGCTTTGTGATGTGTATGTAAATGATGCCTTTGGAACATCACATCGTGAACATGCCTCTACATATGGAATTACTGCGTTTGTAAAAACTAAGGTAGCTGGTTTTTTAATGATGAAAGAGATACAAGCTTTTTCTAAGGCCTTTGAAGAACCTGTTCGTCCAATTGCTTTAGTCATTGGTGGTGCAAAAATATCGTCTAAGATTACTCTACTTGAAGCCGTTTTACAAAAAGTTGATAAGCTAATAGTTGGTGGAGCTATGAGTAATACTTTCTTAAAAGCTCTGGGCTATGATATGCAAAACTCTTTATATGAAGAAGATTTTGTCTCAACTGCTGCTACAGTTTTAGAAGAGGCAAAGATTGCTGGGGTAAAAGTTTATCTTCCTATAGATGTTGTTATTACTAATTCTATTCAAAAGCCAGTTGATGTAAAAGTTGTTCCTGCTCAAGATATATTAGAGGGTTTTATGGCTGTTGATATTGGTCCTGCTACAGTAAAACTTTTTAGTGAGGCAGTAGGACTCTCAAATACAATTATATGGAATGGACCTATGGGAATTTATGAGATAGATAAATTTTCTAAGGGCACTTTTAAGCTTGCTAGTGCTATTGCTGATTGTTATGCATACACAATTGTTGGTGGTGGAGATACTGCTGATGCAGTTGATAGATGTGGCGAAGCAAGCAATTTTAGTTTTATTTCAACTGGTGGTGGCGCTTCATTAGAACTTTTAGAGGGTAAAATTTTACCAGGTTTTAAAAATCTTGATAGGAAAGAGGATTAATGGCTTTAGCAATTATATGTTCAGGTGGTGATGCAGCTGGTATGAATCCTGCAATTAAAAAATTTGTTGATTATGCTTATAAAAAAGGTCAGCAGACTTATTTTATTGAAAAAGGGCTTGAAGGTCTCATCGATAATAATATAAGAGAAGCTACACATAAGGATGTTGCAGGAATTATGCATATTGGTGGGACAATTATTCGCTCATCTCGTTCTAAAAGATTTTTTGAATATGAATATAGAAAAAAGGCATATCAAAATTTAAAAGCACTTGATATACGAGGTGTTGTGGTTCTCGGTGGTGATGGTTCATTTCGTGCTATGCAAAAATTTAGTTCAGAATTTGATATAAATTTTGTAGGGATTCCTGCTACGATAGATAATGACATCTATGGAACTGAATATTGTTTAGGTGTAGATACTGCCTTAAACGTTATAAGAGATGCTCTTGATAAAATTCGTGATACTGCATCCTCTTTTGACCGTGCTTTTATAGTTGAAGTGATGGGTAGAGAGTGTGGATACTTAGCAGTTGTCTCTTCTATCATTAGTGGTGCTGAGATTTGTGTTATTCCTGAAGTTACATTTGAGAAGAAGAGTCTTGAAAAAAGGCTTAAATTTGAGATAGAACATGGAAGAAACTATGTTTTAGCTATTGTCTCTGAAGGCTCAAAAAAGACTTCTGAAGTACATAGTTGGATTCAAGATAAGTTAGGATTAGAAACAAGAGTAAGTATTTTAGGTCATATACAACGAGGAGGAAATCCTACTGTATATGATAGAATGATGGCATTTGATTTTACTATTTTTGCTGTTGATTATCTTTTAGAACATAATAACTCAAACAAGGTAGTAGTATATAATAAAGGTGAATTTAGCTTTATGGAAATAGAAGATATCGTTTCTCATACTTATCAACTTCCAATACGTTTGTTAAACGCAATAAATTATTTAGATTAAAAAAAGGAACTTATATGAAAGCAGTAGTTATGGCAGGTGGATTTGGAACAAGAATTCAACCACTAACACATTCACGACCAAAACCAATGTTACCAATTATGAACAAGCCTATGATGGAACATACAATGATGATGCTTAGAGATTTAGGTATTAAAGAATTTATTGTTCTTTTATATTTTAAACCAGAAGTAATTCAAGACTATTTTAAAGATGGTAGTGATTTTGGCATTAAAATCACTTATGTTGTACCTGATGGAGATTATGGTACTGCAGGAGCTGTTAAACTTGCTGAGGAGTATATAGGAGATGATAATTTCATAATTATTAGTGGCGATTTAGTTACTGATTTTGATTTCAAAAAATTGTTTGATTTTCATGAAAAGAAAAAATCAAAACTCTCTATTGGTCTTACTGCTGTTGATAATCCATTGCAATTTGGTGTTGTTATTGCAAATGAAGAGAATGTAATTGAGAAGTTCTTAGAAAAGCCAAGTTGGGGTGAAGTCTTTAGTGACACTATAAATACAGGTATTTACATCATTGAACCAGAAATATTAGAGTATATTCCTGCCAATGAAAATTTTGATTTTGCAAAAGATTTATTTCCTTTACTGATGAAAAAAGAGATAAAGTTAATGGCACATAGCTTAGAAGGATACTGGCGTGATGTAGGTAATCCAGAAAGTTATAGAGAAGTATATGAAGATATTTTAAGTAATAAAGTTAATTTTAAAATTGATGGCAAAAAACAAAAATATCCTGATGGGACTTTATATAGTGATGAAGAGTATAAACTTGATAAATCTATTGAAATTATAGGAACAGTACAACTAGGCAAAAATGTTAAACTTGGTAAAAATGTAAGATTAAATAATGTGGTTATTGGCGATAATGTAGAGATAAAAACAGATTCTAAAATTAGAAATAGTATTTTTTGGGAAGATATAGTGGTAGGTAAAAATGCTAAATTTGACAATTGTTTAATATGTAATAATACTACCATCGATAAAAATGTGACAGCAAAAGCAGGACTTATTTTGGCAGAGGGTTGTGAAGTCGCAGAGTTAGTTAATTTTACTCAAGATGTTGTTATTTGGCCAAATAAAAAGATAGAAGCAGCTGCATTGGTCAGTCATAATCTTATTTTAGGAAGTAAATATAAAAACTCTATATTTGAAAATGGAAGTGTTTATGGTAAAAGTAATGTAGAACTTTCATGTGAGATGGCAACAAAACTTGCTGAAGCTTTTGCTTCACAACTTCCAATTGGTTCAAAAGTGATTGTTGGACGAGATAATGATAAAGCATCGCGTATGCTTAAACGTGCATTTTTAGGCGGTTTATTATCCGCAGGTGTGGATGTTTTGGATATTAAAAATTCTCCATCATCTGTTCTTCGTTATACTATTGCAAATGATAGCTCTTTTGTTGGAGGCGCTCATTTTAAAAGATGCACCATAGATGGTGTTAGTTCTGAAATTACACTCTTTAATGAAGAAGCATTAAGAATAAGTTCTGACTCGTCAAATGCAATAGAAAAAGCCTTTTTTACAGAAAAATTTCGTAGAGTTGATTACTCGCAAATTGGTACTATTCATGAAGCTATAAATAATAATGAATGTATGAATTATCGAAATGCAATTGAATGTAAAATTGACCATGGTATTATTAAATGTGGTGGTTTTAAAGTGGTGGCAGACTTAATGCATGGTGTAACAACGGAGATAATGCCTTCAATGTTGAACTTTTTAGGTGTTGATAATATAGTCCTGAATTCTTATTATGATGCAAATAAATTATCTAATGTAGCGCTTTTAGAAAATACAAGTGAATCACATGTCTCTTCAATAGTAAAAGGTCTAAAGTATGATATGGGATTACTCATCTATCCAAATGCTCAAAGACTAAGTTTACTAACACAAGAGGGTAAAATACTCAATAAAGTTGAATTACTTTATATTGTCCTAGGACTTTTAAACTTATCTGCAATCAATGCTAAAAAAAGAGTTTTCTTGCCAACTTGGGCACCAGATATCAAGTACTTTGAAAATCTTGAGATTGAAAGAGGAAAATATTCAAATTTTAAAGCCAAAGAGTTGATGGAGTATGATTTAATTGCAACAGTTGATGGAAACTTTTCTTTTACAGAATTTGGATATACGCGTGATGCAATATATGCAAGTCTTAAAATTATGGAATTGCTTAGTTGTTATAAAGTGAATCTTTCAGAACTTGCTAGTTCTATTGAAGAGTTTTATTATAAAACATTTAAGATTGATTGTTCTCAATCCCTCAAAGGAAAAATGATGAGAAAATTCCTTGAAGATTCTAAGGGAAAAAAATCATCTTCTGCTGATGGTGTTAAAATATGGGAAAATGAGACTGACTGGGTTTTAATGATACCAGATCAATATAGTGAACATCTAAATATATATATTCAAGCGAAAGATGATATAAATGGAAGAGCTCTTTATACAAAATATAGTGAAAAAATTGCCCAATGGTCTAAATAGGACAGTATATGAATCTTAGTTTTATATGGCATATGCATCAACCTGATTATCGTAATTCAAATGGTATTATGCAGATGCCATGGGTCTTTTTGCATGCAATAAAAGATTATTATGATATGCCATGGATGATGGCGAGACATGATGGTTTAAAAGCTACATTTAATATAACAGCTCCGCTTATTGAGCAATTGGAGTTGTATTATAAAGAGCCACAAAGGTATGATAAATTTTTATCTCTTTGGATTTTAAATCCAGAACTTTTAGATGAACATCAACGCTCTTGGATACTGAAATTAGCAAATAGTACACAGTTTAATACAATGGTAAAAGAGTTCCCTCGCTATGAGGAACTCTATAATAAAGAGCATATTAGCAATAATGAACTTATAGATTTAGAGATTTTGTTTATACTTGCTTGGTGTGGTGTTTATTTAAGGCAGAATTCTACAATTATTCAAGAGTTGATAGAGAAACAAAGGGATTATAATTTTGAAGATAAAATCTCACTTTTAGAAGAGTTATCTTATTTTGTAAGGGATATTTTTGAGTATTATACAAAACTCTCAAATGAAGGCCTAATTAGCATATCTACTACACCTCTAAATCATCCAATCTTACCCCTTTTAATTGATATGAATAATGCAAAAGTTGCAAACCCTACAACAAACATTCCTCTTGAGCCACTCTCCTTAGTTGATGATGCAAAAAAACAGGTATTGCTTGCTCAGGTTCTATTTAAAAAAACTTTTGGATTTACCGCAAATGGATTTTGGCCAGCTGAGGGTGCAGTTGATGAAAAAAGTGTAACACTTTTAAAAGAGAGTGGTATAAAGTGGATTGCAACAGATGAAGCAATTCTTTTTAAATCTATAAACACAAATGAACGAAGTAGACTCTATACACCTTATGATTATAAGGGCATGTGTATGGGATTTCGAGATCACTACCTAAGTGATTTGATTGGCTTTGAATATAGGCATAAAGAGGCACAAGATGCGGCTGATAACTTTATAAGTGAATTACAAAAGATAGAAAATCAAGATAGTAGTAGCACTGCGTTTGTCATACTTGATGGAGAAAATGCTTGGGAATTTTATAAAAACAATGGGTATGATTTTTTTGATGCCTTATATAAAAATTTAAGTCAATCTTTATGGTGTAAAACTTTAACTATGGATGAAGTTTATGAACTAGATAAAGCAAAATTACCATATTTAGCACCTGGAAGTTGGATTCATGGCGAGTATAATACTTGGGTAGGGCACAAAGAAAAGACAAGAGCTTGGGAACTTATATATATCACGAAAAGAGATTACAATAGACATGAAAATAGTTTGAATGATAAAGAAAAGGAGCAAATAAGCGAACACTTTTTAGCTGCTGAGTGTTCTGATTGGTTCTGGTGGTATGGAGATGACCATTACACAGAATTTAGTGCAGAATTTGATGAACTTTTTAGAAACCATTTGATAACTATTTATGAATTAATGCAGCTTACACCCCCAGCAGATATGTTTGTTCCAATTATAGAACATAAAAGTGCCGGAGATTTTTGGTTAAAACCACAATCTGATATATCACCAACTGTTGATGGAAAACACAACTCCTTTTTTGAGTGGTTAGGATGTGGTGTTGTAGATGAGAGTAAAATTTTCTCTACAATGGATAAACAAAGAGGACCTATTAAAAGAATACTTTATGGACAGGATGATGAAAAACTTTATTTTTCTTTTGATACTAAGATCAAAAAGATGTGTTCCAGTGATTTTATCAATATAATTATTGAACCTTTAAATGTAAGAGGAAAGATATCTATTAAAAATCAGATTACATTTATAGGTGACTTAGAAGTTGAAGTAGCATGTGATGATATTTTAGAGATGAGTATTGAAAAAAAATTGATAGATGTTGATGAAATTTCGATTTTATTTGAAATTGAAGAAAATGTAAAAATCATTCAAACACTCCCTGGTTTTGGTGAATTAAAAATTAACCTTGGTAATGACTATAGTCAAAACTGGTTTATATAAGGAAAAAATATGAGTAAAGTCTCTTTATTATTTGGTGTACATATGCATCAACCAGTTGATAACTTTGGTGAAGCAGTAGATGAAGCTATAGAACTTTGTTATAAACCATTTTTTCAAACGATGCTCAAGTATCCTAAATTTAAATTTAGTGTGCATTGTAGTGGATGGTTACTTGATAGAATTCGAAAAAATAATCCAGATATTTTTGAAAATATAAAAAGCTTGACTGATGCGGGTTCAATTGAATGGATAAGTGCTGGATATTACGAACCAGTTCTTAGCTCAATTCCTTCAAAAGATAGACAAGCCCAAATAAATAAAATGAATAAATATATAAAAAAACATCTTGGTGTTAAACCAAAAGGTCTTTGGCTAACTGAAAGAGTCTGGGAGTCTTCTATTGTGCCAGATATTGTTGCTTCTGGAAATGAATTTGTGCTAGTAGATGATTACCATTTTTTAAGTAGTGGATTTGATGCTAATGAAATGGATGGATATTATAAAACTGAAGAGAGTGGGGTAGAACTTGGACTTTTTCCAATTTCACAAGCTTTACGATATGCTCTACCATTTTTGAGTGTTGAGCGTTCTATTGAGACTATACTTTCATCTAAAAAAAATGAAAATTCTGCGGCAATACTATTTGATGATGCAGAGAAATTTGGTTTATGGCCAAAAACTCATGCGTGGGTTTATGAAAAGGGATGGTTAGCAGAATTTGTAGAGGCTGTTATAAATCATAAGGATATCCAAACGCAGCATTATAATGAATATATGAAAAACAACAACTCTTTAGGTTTAGCATACCTAAATAACACTTCTTACTTTGAAATGGGTGAATGGAGCTTAAAAGCAAAACAAACTTTAGCTCTTGAACACTTAAAAGAGACTCTTGGCGATGAGTACTTTAACAGTGTAGGTGTTGCGTTTATAAAAGGTGGTATTTGGAAGAACTTTTTTATTAAATATCATGAGAGTAACTATTTACATAAAAGAATGTTAAATATAAGTCTAAATCAAAATAATCTTGATAAAAATTCACTAGAAGCACTCTATAAACTACAAACAAATGATGTTTTTTGGCATGGAGTATTTGGTGGGCTTTATCTGCCTAATTTAAGAGATAATGCCTATAGATATTTACTTGAAATAGAAAAATCAAGAGCAAGAAAAAAAGTTCAATTTGAAGTTTTAGATATAAATAAAGATGGACAAGATGAACTCAAAGTTTTAACTCAAAATTTAAGTCTGGTTTTTTCTTCAAAATATGGTGGACAAATGATAGAGTTTGGTTCATTAGACAGACTCTTTAATTGGCAAAATACACTTATGAGAAGAGAAGAAGCTTACCATGAAAAAATTCTTCATCCTCAATCAGAAGGTAGTCATAGTACTAATAGTGATGATGAGATAGAGACTATACATAATGATTCTATGGAAATTGATGAGAGCCTAAAAGATGAACTCATTTATGATTGGCATCCAAAATACTCTTTTATAAATCATTTTAGTAAGAAGGCTTTTACTTTAGAGAATTTTAAACATTTAACATTTAAAGAAGTTGGTGATTTTGCTAATCAAGCTTTTAAGTTAGAAAAAAATAGAGCTAAATTTGTAAGAGAGGGTGGAATTTATTTAGATAAAACTTATCCAACAAAAATAATACAAAAGTATAGTTTTGATAACAATAGTATATCGACTAAAGTAAACGTAAAAGGTGAATATTCTAAGCGCCTGTTTTATGCAATGGAATTTAATTTCCATTTTGCTCATCCAGATAAGGTTACATTTAATTCTAAAACTTTAAACGATGGTTTTATGCAAGAAAATTGCGATGAACTCATTATTGTGGATGATTTTACAAATAAGATTTTAAAACTGACAATAGACCGAAAATGTAATATTTATGGATTTATTTTAAATACAATCTCACAAAGTGAAAGTGGTTTTGAAAAAGTAGCTCAAGGAATATCTTTTATATTTACAAGCTCTTTTGAATCGACGCTTGATTTTAATGTGAAAATAGAGGTGCTTAATGTCTGAAATACGCCTAGATAGAATTCATAACCAATATGTAATTCTTGCTCCAGAAAGATTACATAGACCAAATCTTCAAAACAATAAGCAAAAACATAAGAGTAGTTCTATTTGTCCCTTTTGTGAAGGAAATGAAGCGCTTACTCCACCAGAAGTATATGCATTAAGAGACAATACTCCAAACAGTGGAATGTGGAAAACAAGAGTAGTTCCTAATCTTTATAAGGCTGTTCAGGTGGAACTTGAAGATATTTCTAAACGTGATGGCTTATTTGAATATAAGTCAGGTGTTGGAGCGCATGAAATTTTAATAGATTCCCCTTGTCATGATTGTGACATAAATGACTTGAGTGTTGTTGAAGTTGAACATTGGCTTCGTAGTATGATTATAAGAATTGAAGATTTAGAAAAAGACAGAAGGCTTATTCATCTTAATATATTTAAAAACTTTGGTGTAAATGCAGGGGCAACACAAGAACATCCCCACACGCAAATTTTAGCTCTCCCTGTAATGCCTAAAAATATTTTAGATTTTTTAGATAGAAATATGAAATATTATGTACGTCATGGAAGAGGAAAGATAGAAGATATTGTACAAAATGAGATAAAAGCAAATAAAAGGGTATTGGATATAATAGGGGATTTTGTCTCTTTTTGTCCTTATGCAAGTGGTTATCCCTTTGAAGTTATGATTGCTCCCAAAACTAATATTTCCAGCCTTAATAGATGTAGTAGAGAGCAGGTGACAGATTTAGCTCATATGATAAAAATCACATTTAAAAAGTTGCATAAACAGCTTGGACGTGCTGATTATAACTTGTATTTTAATCTTGCACCTCTAAACTCAAATTTTGAGAATGAATCTTATATGTCATATTTGGATAAAAACTACCGTTTTACGATTAGAATTACTCCACGAATTTATGGACTTGGTGGGTTTGAAATATCTACTGGAATGTCTATAAACAGTGTTCCACCAGAAGAGTGTGCAAAATTACTTGGTAAATTATAAAAGGAACTAAAGATGGAAAAAGTAAACTGTGATGTCTTAATAATAGGTGGAGGACCAGCTGGCGGTGTTTGTGCAGTTACTGCAAAAATGAATTATCCAGATAAAAATATACTTGTTATTCGTGAACATGAAATACAACTTGTTCCTTGTGCAATTCCTTATATTTTTGGTCAAACTTTGGGTTGTAGTGATAAAGATGTTGCTTCATGTGCTGCTGCAGTTGATATGGGAATTCATACGATGATGGCTAATGTGCAAAATATAGATACTAAAAATAAAATTGCATTTACAGATAAGAATGAAATCAGTTTTGATAAGTTAGTCTTTGCTACTGGTTCTACTCCTTTTGTTCATAAATCTTTAGAACATGCCTTGAATTTAGAAGGTGTATTTACTGTACCAAAAGATAAAAAATTTATAGACAAAGCAAAAGAGTACATTGATGCTAGAGATGCTATTGTTATAGTAGGTACTGGGTTTATTGGTGTTGAAATGGCTATAGAGTTTGCACTTAGCGGAAAAAAAGTTACTATGATTGGGGGAAGTGAACATATTTTAAAAGGTCCATTTGATGATGAAGTTGCTATAAGAGCGGAAGAGGTTTTACAACGTCATGGCGTGAGTTTAATAGGCAAGGATAGGGTGACTGCAATCATAGATAAAAATGGTGATAATATTGTAAACGCAGTAGAGTTACAAAGTGGAAGAATTGTGGATACCGATGTTGTTGTATTAGCAACAGGGTATAAACCAAACACTTCATTGGCAGAAAAATCGGGAGTATCACTTGGATATTATGGTGGTATTTGGGTTGATGAGTATATGCGAACACAAAATCCTGATATTTTTGCTGTAGGTGATTGTAGCGCTAGACGAGATTTTATTACAAAAACACCTTCAAAAGTTATGCTTGCCTCAACTTCCTCAGCCGAAGGAAGAGTAGCTGGAAACTCTCTTTATGGACTTAAATATCTAAAAGGTTTTAGTGGCACAATAGCAATCTTTTCTACGATGATAAGTCATCATGCTTTTGCCTCTGCTGGAGTAACTGAAGATGAAGCAAAATGTGCGAATATAGATATAGTCGTGGGAACTTTTAGTGGTGTAAATCGTCATCCTGCAACAATTCCAGATGCTCAAAAACAGTTTGTGAAATTAGTGGCGACAAAACATGGAGGACATCTTATTGGTGCTCAAATTATAGGTGGAAAAGAGGCTGGCGAAATGATAAATATACTTGGTCTTGCAATTGAGAGTAAGCTAAGTTTATATGATTTGATGTTGATGCAGGTTGCAACACAGCCAATGCTTACAGCAGCACCTACTAATTACCCTATAATAATGGCAGCTGTAAAAGCTATAAAAGAGATAGAGAGTTAATCTTGACTTATAAAATAAGCAGCACCAAGAAGTGCTGTTTCATCGTTGAGTGAGATTTTTACTTCCATATTTTCAAGTAACTTCTTAAATCGTCCTTTATTTACAAAAGCATACATAAAGGTGCCATCTTGCATAAAAGGTAAAATTTTTGGAGCGATTCCTCCACCGATAAAAATTCCTCCTAAAGAGAGAGTTTTTAAGGCAAGATTCCCTGCTTCAGCTCCATAAATTTCACAAAAAAGTCGAAGTGTCTCACAGCAAAGTTTATCACTATCTTCTATAGCACATTCACTAATAAGAGCACTTTTATCTTCATCTTGTTGTGCTTGTATGATTTTTGTTGGTTGCGGGGCATAATTACAATCAACTAAAAATTCATAGAGAGTAAAGATGCCAGAACCGGAGAGAATTCTTTCATAACTAATATGCGAACCAAATTTTATACGTAACCATACAAGAAGTTTATCTTGTTGTTTACTGTTTGGTGCAAAGTCACTATGTCCACCCTCTGAGGCGGTTGGAAAGTAATGCTTACCATCAAAATAGAGCATAGCTTCACCTAAACCTGTTCCTGCTGCGATTACCCCTTTGTTGGCATCTGTTGGGGTTGCGTTTAAATTTAAATTTATGAACTCATTATCTTTTAAATGTAACATACCAAACGCAGTGGCTTCAAGATCATTGAGTAATATAACTTTTTTTATATCAAATTCATCTTGTAGCTTTTTTGCACTTATTTCCCACGGTAAATTGGTAGTTTTACAGGTCTGATTTATGATTGGACCTGCTATGGCTAAGGAAGCTCTAGTTACTTTTGTTATTTTTGTAAGTTTCATAAACTCTAAAATTACATCATTAAAATTTTTAAAATTACGACTTAAAAACTGATGTTTTATTGTTAAATGTAAAGTATTATTTTTTAGAGTAAAAAGTGCTAAGTTTATTTTTGTTCCACCAATATCACCAGCTAAAATCATATATTTTCCTTTAAATTTAATAAATGTATAAAGGCCTGTGTAAATGCCATATTTGTTTGTTCAGGGGAAAGTGTATAAAATTCATTCCATGCATTGGCTTTTTTCTCATCATAATTGTCGGCTTCTCCATACTTGTTTGTCCATGAAATTTTTACAGCATATCCGATTAAAACATCAAGAATTAAATCACCATCAATTTGAAGTAATTTATTATGCTTAAAAATCTGCGCTAAGCTCTCAAGAGCTTCTATATTTAACTGTGCATACTCTGGAGCAGAGATATTTTGAAAGAGCTTGTCGATTATAATAGCAAAACTTTTTTCTCCTGGAGTTGATTCTAAGGTTAAATCTTTACCTATCCTTGATTGTGGATTATATTTATCTCCGATTACAACCCCTCTACATTGTTGCAGAAGATACCAAATATTTTGATGAAAGTTTTTTGAAAACTTTCCTATCATTCCAACTTCTTTTCTCCATAGTGACCAATCTTGAACTTCAGAGTGTTCAGTTTGTAAAGGCATTGTTTTAATGGTATCAATATCTAAGGAATTTGAGAGGTGTAAATTTTCAAGTTTACTAAGGTGCATCACTTCACTAGAGAGAGATTGTAAAATTGTCCTGAGCATTTTGTAAATTTTATGAGGCTCAAAACATATTAGCAACTCATAAGCATCACTAAAAGATAAATTTTTTTCTCTGCTTATTCTACCTACTAAAAGTTGTACAAAGTACCATGGACGGATTGTTGTAACAGTTTGAAATAGTTTCCAGTCACTTCTAATTAGATGACCAAGGTGAATAGTAATCTCTTGGATGAGAACTCCCTCTGCCGTACTATCTCCACTAAACTGTTTGATTGCTTCTACTATATAAGAAGTTTCATGTGGTTTTGTGAAGGTGGCTTGTTCGCTATAAGCACGACCTACCGCTAAACTTTTTTGGAAGATAACAATATCAAGTAAAGCATCTTCTACTCTATTGTCATGTATGTTCATTATATTTGCAATACGGCGTAAAACTGCCCAGTTGTGAGACTTTGCTGCTAGTTCATAGTATCTATAAGCTAAAGTTTTGAGAGTAAAAATCTTAGTGTCAAGTTTTACTTCATAAGCATTTCCATTACGTTTCATTAAAAGTTTTAAAGCATGTGCTTTTTGCACTAATGGTACATAAGAGTGCAGTATATTTTTTAAAGTTTCATCATTTAAGTCGTTAAGTTCTTTTAATCCTCTTACATTTGATAATTCTTCCATAATATCTTGTATATGTTCTGTTTGGATAGAATTATCAACATGATTTGGAACGAGTTGTTTTAACTCTAAGCCATCTATATCCTCAATATATTTTATATC
>Ga0256826_1000618_pt1 | contig 21677 bp, 5 predicted proteins | sample CV79metaG_FD_185975 | JGI IMG/M metagenome (GOLD analysis project Ga0256826, IMG submission 185975) | Hydrothermal vent microbial communities from East Pacific Rise, Pacific Ocean - CV79 | ecosystem: Environmental > Aquatic > Marine > Hydrothermal vents | place: Pacific Ocean: East Pacific Rise...
ATGAGAAGGCTAGAACAGTCTCTGCAGCTTATGACTACATAGAGAAAACTGACGACATTACATTGCAAACAACACAAGCTTATATAAACCTTCTTCGTGCACATGAACTCTATAGTACATCTAAAGAGAATGTTTCAAGTAATGAGATTATCTACTCTAAGGTTTATGAACTTTATGTTTCAGGAGTAGCTGCCCGTAGTGAACTTGACAAGATTCAGTCATCTTTAGCACTCTCAAGATCAAACCTTACTGCTAAACGCAACAACTTAGTAGATGCAAGGTTTGACTTTCACCGAATGTTAGGTCGTAATGTTTCTATAGAAGCATTAGTAAAACCTAAGTTTACAGCTAGACTTCCAAGGACAAGAGTCCGTGCACTTCAGTTTGCTTTAGCAAATAACCCTTCTCTTATGGTAAGTCGTTTTAACATAAAGTCTGCACAAAAACATTATAAACAGACACGTGCAAACTATTACCCTTCAGTAGATTTTGAAGCATCACAAAACTACTCAAACAACTGGCAAACAGCACTATCTCCTGATGATAGATTTGAAGTTATGCTCAATGTTTCGTACAACCTCTACAAAGGTGGAGCAGACGCTTCTAGAAAACAGAAAAACATCTCTTTAGTAAACCAAGAGATAGAAAAACAACGTGAACTTAAACGTGAACTTATTCATAGTTTAGGTGTTTCATGGTCAGCATATGAAATTACAAAAGTACAGTTAGATGACTTGTATAAGTTTCAAAGTTTCTCATTTTCTACTCTAGAATTATATCAAGAAGAGTATGAGTTAGGGCAGCGCTCTTTACTAGATCTCTTAGCTGCTCAAAATGATTTTTTTAATGCACAAACACAGATAATAAATGCAGAGTATGACAGACTTTTCGCAAAGTATAGAATTTTAGATGCGATGGGTGTTTTAGTTGTTGCTCTTTTAGGAAATGAAGTAGACTACTATAATGTTGTAGGTCTTAAAGGTGAGAGTGAAACAGTGTTAGATGAACTCCCTGTAAGTCTAGACAGTGATAATGATAGAGTACCCGATGATCAAGATATGTGTGTAAACTCTGAAGAAAATTCTACAGTGATGCCGTATGGTTGTGTGAAGTTTATAGAAGATAAAGATGATGATGGCATTAAAGACGATAGAGATTTATGTCCTAATACTCCTTTAGGTTTTTTAGTAAATGAAGATGGTTGTCCGAAATCTAAAAACTTAGATATAGGTTTTGAACCACTCTCAAATAAAGTTGCAAAAAAATCAGAATTGAAAATAGAACAATTTGCAAGATTCTTAAAAGAGAATCCACTTTATAATGTAATGATAGTTGGACATACTGATAATGTAGGTACAAATGAAGAGAACCTCAAACTTTCACAAGAGAGAGCTGAGGGTGTGAAGAAAGCATTACTTGATTACGGCATCGATGATGCACGTGTGAATGCAGTCGGAGTTGGTGAAACGCAGCCTGTCGCTGATAACTCAAGTCCAGAGGGACGATTTAAAAACAGAAGAACAGAGATACAGTTAAACTATATCTCTGATAGAACAAAGGCTAAATAATGAGAATATTACTTTTATCACTACTCACACTCTCTTTTGTGTATGCCCAATCACAAGAGGTTCAAACATCTACACTAAGTGGTGGACTAGACTTAAGTAACTACAAAAAGGTAAAGAAAAAAGAGGAAAAGATGTCTGTTGATTCTAACCTTTCAGATGTTGATGGAATATATAACTACAGTTACTCACCAAACACTCCAGCTGAGAGTAAAAAAACAAATATTCTTTTAACTGGTAACTTTGACAACATTTTAAGATATGACTCTTTGTACTTTGATGGAGATAGTTTAAACTCAGACTCACAAGAAGTTTTTGACATGATATCTAATGATATTCATACTTATCTTGATGATGAATCTAAAGATATTATAGTCTCTGTTTTAGGATTTACTCAAAAAGTAGAAAACAAAAATGAAGAAGTAAGTCTTGATACAGGATATACAAACTTTTTTCAAAGTATCGCGCAGCGCGATAATTTAGATGCTAATAGTGCGAGTGATGAAGCACTAAACTTTATGGAAATAGTGTATGAAAAGATGCTTGATGATAATATATCTAGTGAAGTGATTTACAAAGAGAACAGAGTAGGAAAAGATAATCTTTATACTGAAGAGTTCTCTGATGGTAGAGATCTGAACAACCGTGTAGACATAGCAATATATGTAAAAGATGTAAGTGACCCAGATACAGATGGTGATGGTGTAACAGACTCAAATGACTACTGCCCACATACACCATTAGGTTCGAAGGTTGATGTGAACGGATGTCCATTAATTCTATCTCTCGATCTGAAATTTGATTTTGATAGAGCAACTATTTCCGATGAAAAATCACTTGAGGATGTAAAAAGACTCTCTACTTTTATGAATAAGTATCCTGCTTACCATGCAAATATTATAGGTCATACGGATAGTGTAGGAAAAGCTTCTTATAACAAAAAACTCTCAATTAGAAGAGCTAAAGTTGTTAAGAAGATGATAATAAAAGATGGTGTAGATATAACACGTATAAGTTATGAAGGACGTGGTGAAAGTGAGCCACTTTTTGAAAACATTAACCCTTTTAACCGTCATAAAAACCGTAGAACAGAAGTCGAACTTACACTTCCTCAAGTGAAAGTAGTACAAAAGAAGTTAAAGCCTAGGGCTAGAGGTTTACAGGAGTAGAGCATGTCCCTTTTACACTCTCTTTCACTCTATACAAAACTTTATACAAAGCCATATAGTGTAGCGTCTTTGAGTGCAGGGCTACCTAAGTCTAAAATAGATAACGATTTTGAACTTTTCTCGAAAAACACTTCAAAGTCTCTTTTCTCTCGTGCAGCTTCTCGAGCAGGACTAAAAACAACTCTCGCAAAAAAAGATTTAGAAGAAATAATAGATCTTCATCTTCCTTGTATACTACTACTCTCTCAAAATAACTCTTGTATTTTAGAGTCCTTTTCAGAAGATAGAAAAAGTGTAAAAATTATCTATGCATCAGAGCAAGAGAACCAAGAGTGGGTAGAGATAGAAAAACTTCAAGAGGTTTATCTGGGCTTCCATTTCTTACTCAAACATGAGTATGAGTATAAAAAAGATACACATAGAGTTCAGACCCATAACAAACACTGGTTTTTTGACACTTTAAAACTCTCTACACCGATATATAAAGATGTTTTGCTCGCTTCAGTTTTAGTAAACCTTTTTGTTTTAGCTACACCTCTTTTTACTATGAATGTTTATGACCGCGTTATCCCTAACAATGCAAAAGAGACACTATTTGTCTTTACTATTGGTGTTGTTTTAGCCTACATAATAGATATATTTTTAAAGTATGGACGTACATACCTGCTAGAGATTGCTGCTAAAAAAAGTGACATTATTATGAGCTCTATTATTTTTGAGAAAGTACTTGATTTGAAAATGGCTTCACATCCAAAGTCGGTAGGTTCATTTGCTAGTAACCTTAAAGACTTTGACTCAGTACGCTCATTTTTAACAAACGCAACTATGACTGCTCTTGTTGATATGCCTTTTGCTATTCTTTTCCTTGGTGTTATTTACTTTATTGGTGGGAGTATTGTCATCATTCCGATTATTACTATTTTCATTATTCTTATGTATGCTTTTTTTATTAAAGATCCTCTTGCTCGTAGTATAGAAGCGACACATGAAGTAAGTGCAAGAAAAAGTAGTGTCATAGTTGAATCATTGCAAAACATAGAGACTATAAAAACGCACAACCTTCACTCAAGTGTACAGTTTGACTACGAAGAAGCAACCGGAGAGATAGCTAAAAAAGGTCTCAAGTCGCGTTTACTAAGTGCTTCTATACCTTCTATAACGAGCTTTTTTGTCCAGCTAAATACTGTTTTTGTTGTTTTTTATGGAGTGTTTCTAATAAATGATTTTGAGCTTACTATGGGTGCTTTAATAGCTGTAGTTATACTAACATCAAGAACTATTGCCCCTATGGGACAAGCGGCAGCTCTTATAACAAATTACTCAGATGCTTCTTCTGCTTATGAAGTGGTAAACAACATTATATCGCAACCTAGTGAGCGACCACAAGCAAAAGAGTTTATACAGAGACTTGAGTATGATGGCAAGATAGAGTTTCGTAATGTAAGCTTCTCTTATGAAGAAGAGGGAAAAGTAGCTTTAGATGATGTTAGCTTTACCATCTATGCAGGTGAGAAAGTTGCCATTATTGGTCGTATTGGGAGTGGTAAAAGTACTATTGAAAAGTTAATACTAGGACTCTACTCACCAACGAGGGGCTCGATTTTAGTAGATGATATTGACATTTCTCAGATAGATCCAGCAGATCTGCGTTCTCACATCTCTTATGTACCTCAAGATATAAATCTTTTTAATGGAAGTGTAAAAACAAACATAAAAGCAAAGTTCCCTCATGCAACGGATGGTGCTATGTTAAAGGCTGCTAGACTCTCAGGAGTAGATGAGTTTGTAAAAGAGCACCCACATGGTTATGAAATGCTTATAGGTGAGAGAGGAGCAGGGCTTTCAGGTGGACAACGCCAAAGTGTCGGTATAGCAAGAGCTTTTTTAAATGATACTAAAATAGTCCTGCTAGATGAGCCAACAAATGCGATGGACTCACTCTCTGAGATGCGTTTTATAAAACAGCTACAAGCACACATCTCAAATGAGACTATGATACTTGTAACACAAAAAATGAACTTACTCTCACTTGTAGATAGAGTGATAGTTGTCCATAATGGTAGAATAGAACATGATGGAAAACGGGAGGACATAATTGAAAAACTCAAAACTAACTCCTAAAGATTATGAGTTTATGCACTCTCTTGGCTCTGCTATGATAGAGAACTCCCCTAAAAAAATCCGTATGGTTATTATTTTTTGGGCTGTGAGTTTGGTACTTCTTATAACTTGGATGGCATTTGCCAGTATAGACGAAATCTCTCGTGGTAGTGGAGAAGTCATACCTCGTGGTGATAACCAGCTCATTCAAAACCTTGAGGGTGGAATAGTAGAAGAGATCCTTACTTACGAGGGAGCTTTAGTAAAAAAAGGTGATGTTTTACTCAAGATAGATAACCAAAAATCTATAAGCTCTTATGAAAACAACCAAGTATCTTCATACTCTTTAGAGGCAAAGATATTAAGACTAAACGCAGAGGCACAAAACACAAAACTCATAGTAAGTGATGCACTAAGAAGTAAAATGCCTGAGATTATCTCTCATGAAGTAAGCCTGTATGAGTCAAATATGCAGCAGTTACATACAAATGAAAAAATAGTACAACAACAGCTTTACCAAAAGAAACAAGAAAAACAAGAGTCAACAAAAAGACTTGAACTCTTAAAAGAAGATATAAGACTAATAGATGAAGAGATATCAATAATAGAACCACTTGTTAAAAAGGGAATTAAACCCCAATATGACTTTTTAAAGTTAAAGCGCGAGAAGAACTCTATAGTCAAAGAGTATGAAGGTGTAAGACTCTCCCTTCCACGGTTGGACTCAGCTATACAAGAGGCTAAAGAGAAGGTACTTAGTATAGAGTATGAACACCAAATAAATGCGAAAAAAGAACTGAATGAAGTGTTGGCAAAATACAAGTCAACACTGAACAATGATGAAGCCTTATCTGACCAAGTCGATAGAACAGTGGTCCGTGCACCTATAAATGGAATTGTGCAGAAGCTTTTTGTGCATACTGTCGGTGGCGTTATTCGACCAGGGGCTGATTTAGTTGAAATCGTGCCAACCGAAAAATCACTGCTAATAGAAGTAAAAATAAAACCTTCAGATATAGCATTTATATATGTAGGACAAAAAGCAAAAGTGAAGTTTTCTGCTTATGATTTTGCTATTTTTGGTTCACTTGATGGTAAAGTTGAAAGCATAAGTGCAGATAGCATTAAAGATGAAAAAGAAGTGACATACTTCAAAGTACGAATAAAGACAGATAAGAGTTACTTAGAACGTAATAATAAAGAGTTGAAAATCTTGCCTGGTATGACTGTTGATGTGGACATACTTACAGGTAAAAAAACTGTGTTAGATTATATTTTAAAACCCATACTAAAAACTAAGCAGTATAGTTTTAGTGAGCACTAAGAGGAGTTTGTGATGAAAGTTGTTGGAATAGTAATAGATGTAGATGGAAAGTACTTTGCTAAAGATAAAGATGGAAATGTCCGTCGTTTAAAAGTTGGCGATAAAGTTTATGAGGGAGAAAGTGTTTATGGTGTGAATTCTGATGATAGAATAGTATTAGAGTCACCACAAAATGACAAAATAATACTCTTCGGATTAGATGAGTTTCAAGCTAGTGTTTTTGGTGATACTATATCAGATCCAGAGTTAAACTTTACAACAACTCCACAAAGTGAAGAGCTCAAGCATACAACAAAAGTGTCATCAGACACCTCTTTCTCTCAACCTACACAGATCGAAGCCATTGGTTTTCAAGAAGTTTTTTTATCAAGAAATGGAGAGATTATAAATGTAGAAGCCTCTTTAATTGATGCTGATAAATCTACTGAAAATATAGATGATGAACGAAGAGTAGATGTTCTGCCTTATAATCCTGCTCCAACACTTGCAACAACTCCCTCAACTGTAGAAGATGATTTTTATGATACTCCATCACATGGTGTTAACAGTGTAGAAAATAGTTTAACATTTGAAACTCTTTCGGGTTTAAAAACACTTCAAATAGGAAGTGAGATTTTTACTAAAGCAGAAGTAGAAGCTTTTGAGTCAACACCTGTCTCTATAGTAATGCAAGCGGGTACTATTGTTTTAGATGGCTACATAAAAGTAGATAACTCATACGTAATTTCTTACACATACTCGACTGCTGATAACTACATACATGATGTAGGTAGTGATGTTTTTGTAGACTCTTTAGTTGTAATTATCACAGATATTGGTGGACAAGAAGCACAAAGTACTTTAAGTATAAATGTTATTGATGATACTCCGACAACAAAAGAAGATACTAATACGATTGAAGAGGGAAGACTCATTGATGCAGTGAGTGGTAATGTGTTTGATAATGATCATATAGGTGCAGATGATGAAACAAAATCTACTCCAGTTGTAAGCATAGTAAGCTCTATAGATACTACCGTAGATGGAACACAGAATATAGGAAAAGTACTGATAGGAGAGTTTGGTTCACTTACTTTAAATGCAGATGGTACATATATTTATAATTTAGACGAGACAAATAGTACAGTTGTCGCTCTTGCTGATGGGGATACTTTAGTTGATACTTTTATGTATATAATAGAAGATGGGGATAAAGATAGTGCTACAAATAAGCTTCTCATAACTATTAATGGAACTTCAGCACCTACGGTTATCACTCAAGATGGTACAGTTGATGATAATTTTTATGACACATATCAAGCATCAGGAACAAATGAGGTAAACGATGAAATAAAGATCTCACTTGGTGGTGATATAAAAACTGTAGAGATTGCAGGTATGAGCTTTTCTCAAAGTGATCTAGAAGCATTTAACACGACACCAGTAACTATAACCATGAGTGCTGGTGCATTAACTTTAAATGCCTACTCTCAGGCAGGGGATAATCACTCAATAGCCTATAACTATATTACTTCAGATAATTATTTACATGATAGTAGTAGTGATAATTTTAAAGATAGTGTGCAAGTTATAGTGACAGATGGAGCAGGGCGAAATGCAATAACAGAGTTAGTTATAAATGTTGTTGATGATACTCCGACTACACAAGATGATACAAATAATTTACAAGAGGGTCTATCTCTCCATCAGATTATAGGAAATGTTTTTCTTGGAGACAGCAATGGTGGTGTTGCTGATCATATTGGTGCTGATGATGCTAATAAAAATATTCCAGTAGTAGAAGTTACAAGTGTAACTATGGGTTTAACAGGAGTTATTGGTACAGGTCTAGATGGGAAATATGGTGAACTTGTCTTAAAAGCAGATGGTTCATATAGATATATTTTGGATAATACAAACATTGATGTAAAAGCTCTTGTTGATGGTGAGTTTTTACATGATAAATTTACATATACGATTGCAGATTCCGATGGTGATGAATCAAGTGCTAGTTTAGATATTACCATAGAAGGAAATTCTCAAGATCCTGTTTTAATAGTTGAAGATGGTAGTGTTTATGAGTCTGCACTTGATGTAGATGGAACAGACCCTAGTAGCCCAAATGAAGTAGTTACAGGGAAAATTATAGGTACAGCAAATGATGGTTTTCAAGATTTAGTTTTTACAACAAGTAATGGAAATACTTTAACTATTAATGATCTATCTTTAATTGATGGTTCTCAAACAGTAACAACACTGTATGGAACATTAACTTTAACAGATTTTGTGCAAACACCTCATATTGGGGGGTCTGGAGCTCAAATAGGGGTCGTTTCATACTCTTATAAACTCACTGATCCAGTAAGTAATAATACTGTTTCTGATAGTTTTAATGATGTCATTAGTGTGTCTGTTTCGGATGTAAATGGTGATACAACAACAGAACCTTTAACTATTACTATTAAGGATGATAAACCTATCGCTACTAATGATCTGAATATGATTAGTGAAGATGCAGCTTCTAATGTTGTTTCAGGAAATGTGTTAAGTAATGATAATGATGGTGCAGACACGAATCTAGCACCAATTACACCACAAAATATAGCTGGACAATATGGGGATTTTGTACTCAATAATGACGGCTCATATACTTATACTTTAGATAACGATAACCCTGTGCTAGATGCCCTCAATACTGGTGAAACTCTGGTAGATACTTTAGTCTATACCATTACAGATGAAGATGGTGATAAAACTACAGCAGAACTTAAAATAACTATTAATGGTTTTACTGATCCAAACTTGAGTGTAGCTGATGTTACAGTAGTAGAAGATGGTGAAAATTCTGGTGATTTTAAAGTTACTTTTACTATTAATATGGACACAACAAGTTTAAGAGATGTGACTTTTGATTATACAACTGTAGATGGTACAGGTCTTGATGGTAAAGAGTATGATGCTTTATCGGGAACTGCGACAATTGTAGCTGGAGCAACAACTGCTACGGTAACAGTAACTCTCGGTGCAGATGATTATGTAGCCGATAGTGGCAAAACTTTTGACTTAAAAATCACTAATGTTAATACAGCAGGATTTATTTTAGATGCAACAGGAACAGCGACTATTACTGATGATTCTCTTCCTGGTACTCCTTATGTCTCTGGTGATGGAGCAGCAGGCGAAATTGAAAATTCTCAAGAGACTGTGTTTTTAAAATTAATTGGACTAGATTTTAACAAAGTAGATGTTGGGTTAACAAACAATGTTATAGAAGGGCTAAAAGCTTTTTATAAGGTCGTAGTGGTAGATGCTAGTGGTAATCTTGTGGTAGACAAAGATGGAAACTTAGCTAGTGGAACGGTTAACATTGAAAAGGCTGATGGAACAGCATTAGCTATTAACCCTATACCTGGTCTAGATGGTGATTATGATGGAACATCTCCTGTTTTAGTACCGGTAAACACAGTTTTTAGTGTTGCAACAACTCAAGATCCTTATAAAGATAGTCCTGAAGATTTTAGTGTAGCTATTGTTACTTACGATAGTGCGGATGCTGCAAATACATCTTATTCTAATGCGAGTGATTATGAAAATGTAGTTCATGATACTACTCCAGTAGTGACTACTATCACTGATGGTCCAATTACCGTTATTGCTACAACATTAGATCTCTCAGGGGATACAACTGTTAATGAAGGCTCCCTTGCAACTTATACATTATTTTTAAGAGATGCTCCTGAAGATGATTTTACAGTAGAAGTTACAATAACAGGAATAACAGCAGATGGATCTGATGTAGTTTTAGGTACTCAAAATATTACAATTTCTGCAGGAACTACAACAAAAAACTTTACAGTAACAACAATTGATGATACTATTTATGAAGGAAATGAAGACTTTAAGGTAGCAATTACAGACTATCCAACTACTGAGTTTGAAGCACTTACAATTATAAATAATAAAGTTATTACAAGCATCATAGATGATGATACACCTCAAATTACCATTGATGATATAACAGTTCAAGAAGATGGAACAGCTTTACTTACTGTTACATCAGATATTGTAGCTCAAAATGATATGGTGTTTACCTATACGACAAAAGATACAGGTAGTGCTACAGATGCTAAAGATTTTACAACAAAAACAGGAACAGTTACGATTTTAGCAGGAGACACAACAGCTCAAATTACAATAGATAATGTAATAGATGATTATTTTGCTGATGATAGTGAAACTTTTGAAGTAATTCTTACTACAAATGATACAGCAGTGACTATTGTCGACGGTACAGGAGTGGTTACCATAGATGATAACACTGGTGCTACTACAGATGAAGTAAATATAGATACGGTGACATTAAAACTAATTACGACAGACATTAATGGAACACCATTAGCAGATGATACTAAAAATACAGTGGATGAAGGCTATAAAGCTTATTATAAGGTTGTTTTTACTGATGGAAGTGGTAATATTCTTGATGAACTAGGGAATATTGCAAGTGGTAATATAAATATAGCCTATACTGATGGCTCAGTATCTGGAGAAGCTAGTGGTGGAGATGGAACGAATAGTAATGTTGATGATTATGTCAATACTTTAACAACAGTAGAGATAAATAAGGTCTTTTCCGTTACAGCAGTAAATGATAATATAAATGAAGTTCCTGATGAAAAATTTGAGGTTAATATAGTTGATGGTACATATGTTAATGCAGGAGATTATGAGAGTATTATATATAATACCTCTAAGGTTGAAACTACTATTGTTAACAATACGGCTACACCTGTATATGTTCACTTAGTTGGAGATGCAAGTGTAAGTGAAGCAGATAATGCATTGTTAACACATACTATTGAACTGAGAGATGGCCTTGGGAATTTGGTTAATTTAGATACGGGTAAACAGATAATAGTTAACTTAACATATACTAATAATACAACTGAAAATGCTGACTTTTTAACTAAGATAACACAGGTAAATATAGTTGGTAATGGTGGTGCTACATATAACTTTTCAAATATAGTTGCAGATGATTTCTTAAAAGAAGGAACAGAGTCGTATACTCTTAGTATAGATAGTGTTGTTGATGATAATACACCAGCTTTTTATGAAGACTTAGTTAAAGCGAGAGACACAGTTACTGGTACTATTAACGACGAAGCAACACCTGATAATGCTCTTATATCAATCACAGCAGATCAAATAATTAAGGAAGGTGACTTCTCTCATGATTTTATTGTGAGTGTAGATCAGCCTTCATCTGATGTAAGTTCAGATATTACAGTTGAACTTTTGTATAGTGGTGTAGCGATAGATGGAACAGATTTTATAGGTGTTTCCCAAGTTATTATAGTTGCAGGAACAAACTTTACGGACTTCTCTATTTCTACTATTAACGATAAGTTAGTTGAAGGAAGTGAGAACTTTACTATTACCATAGGTACTATTACTGATACAAACTTTGAATCAACTATAGCAGATAGCACAGCCAATAGTGTATTAAATACTATTATCGATGATGTTGATGCAAACCCTGATACAAATGCTCTTTTAGAAGGGGGTAACCAAGTTACTGGAAATCTCCTTACGAATGATGAGGTTGGAGTAAATGCTAAGGTTACTACGTTTATATATACGGATGAGGGTGGAAACATTCAAACAGGTGTAGTAGATGTCGAAGCAGATACTCAATATGGGCGTATTACTGTTCATGAAAATGGTAACTATGAATACTTTTCAGACTCACAAGAGAATCATCCCTCCGATGGAGATACAACGACAGCAATTCTTCCAGATATTATAAACTATACTATAAAAGATGACAACAATGATGTGTCAAGTGCAACATTAACAGTAAATGTTGGAGATACTATAGGTAGTATTGTTGATGGACCGGCAACAAGTGTTAATGAAGATGATTTAAGCAGTGGAAGCGACACAACAAAAGAGAGCCTCATTGTTCATGGAGACTTAGGAATAGCTAAGGGGCCTGATGACGTTGCAAATGTTGTTTTTGACAGAAATGAAGTTCAAACTGCCTTATCTGACTTAAAGTCAGGGGGCATAGCATTAACATATACTCTCTCTGCTAATGCTGAGGTTTTAACAGCAAAAGCTGGAACAAAAGAAATTTTCACGATTACATTAAACCAAGCATCTGGTGGATCTTCGTATGATTTTGAGCTACAAGGACAACTAGATCATCTAAATACATCAGGTGGCAAGTTAGATAGTTTAGACATTGTAGTGCCTTTTAGATATAAAGAACAAGGTTCTACAGAAGATGTTGTTAAAGGAAATCTTACTGTTACCGTAGTCGATGATGTACCTACTGCAGTAGTAGACACTGAAGTTACAGTTGTAGAAGGAACACTAGCCCCAATAACTGGAAATGTTCTTACAAACGACATACAAGGTGCTGATGGTGCACAACTTCATGATATTAAGTATACAGACACTTCAGGAACTTTAACAAATGTATATTTTTCAGACACGGTTAGTACTTATACTGTAGATACACCAACGGGTATGTTAACTGTAAACCAAGATGGTTCATGGAGTTTTACAGCTCATAACTATGTTGACCATGATGATGATGTAGAAGGTGATGCACCTTTTTCCCATGATGGTAGTGATAATGACTCAATAAAAGGTTCATTTGACTATAGACTTCAAGATTTTGATACAGATAACTCCAACTATGTAACTCAAGTTATTCATGTGACAGATGGAATGAATCCAACCGTTCAAGGTGGTGGTGGAAGTGTAGATGAAGATGATATTGTGGGAAGTGGTTCAGATCAAACGCAGAGTACAACTGTCACAGGCTCTTTAAATGTTACAACAGGTTCAGACCCTGTAGAGATTAAGTTAACAACTACGAACTCAGGTACATTAACTTCTGATGGAATTGCAGTAACTTATACACTTTCAGCTGATGGTTATACTCTTACTGGTAAAGCAGGTAGTTTAGAGATTTTTGTTGCGACTATTACAGATCCATTAAACACTACAGACACTGGTTTTAGTTTTGAGTTAAAAGGGCCAATAGACCACGATAATACTGCAGGTGAAAATACAAAAGTAATAAACTTAGTATTTGAAGGTACAGATATTGATGGTGATTCAGTTATTGGGCCATTAGATATTACAGTTACAGATGATATTCCAAGTATTGGGACACCTGATGATGGGTTAACAGATGAAGAGGGACTTCCTAATGGAAGTGCTGTTGATGCTTCTCTTACAGTAACAACAGGCTCATTAGCAGTTTTAACTGAAGCCGATAACTTCGATACCTTCTTTGATCAAACAACTATAGATACTTTAATAGCAAAAGGTATTCAAGCTGATAATCCAAAAGTTGATGTAACTTATGTTTTAAGTAATAACGGACATACTCTGAGAGCTTCTGTTCCTGATTTTGATGTTTTTGAAGTAACTATTATAGACCCTACTAGTACAAATGCTTCGTATGAGTTCAATCTTTTAGGTGCTATAGATCATCAAGCAGCTGGTGTAACGGAGACCTTTGTTTTTGACTTTAAAGTAAAAGATGCAGATGGAGACGAAACAAGTAGTAGTTTTGATGTAGGTATCATAGATGATGATGGTACTGGTCCTAAAAACCTTGTAGTTAATGAAGATGGAAGTATTACTTTTGGATTTACTGCAGATGCTATGAGTGCGAGTGACTTTGTAAGTACACACGGTAAAGTAACTTTTGATAGTGGGGCAAATAAATTTACTTATACTCCAGATGGCGATTACAGTGGACTAGATGTATTTGATCTTACTTACTCTTTAGGTGCGACAAGTATAACTGAGACTGTAAATGTTACCGTTAACCCTATTTCTGATTTACCTCTCGTCTCATACGATGGACAAGATATTGATGTTGATGAAGATGAAGCTATTGCTATAGGCTTTAATGTTCCAAAAGTTAAAGATGATTTTGATAATAATACATTAGATACCGCTCCAAACTCAAGTAATGGTGATAATCCTGAGAGACTTGGAGCAATTACTATTAGTTTAGTTCCTGATGGAGCTAAGTTATATTATGGTTCAAATGTTATAGATATGGATGGTTCCGATATTATCATTTGGATAAATGACTTAGATAATAATAATGATGGTGTAAATGATCATATAAAAGATGTGAACACAATAACTGATATTATAGAAATGACAAGTGCAGAATTTGAATCTATGCAAATTAGACCGCCTTTAAATAGTGGTGATAATTTTAAAGTTAGAATGAAAGTAACTGAATACGAAGTTGATGATAATGGAGATAAACTTTCTGGTGTATCTGGCAGAGAATCTGTCCGAACAGTACGTGTGGATGTTCATGCAAAAACAGATGATGGTGTAGCCATTAGTGTAGCTGATGTAAATGGGGATGAAGATAACTGGATCCGTATTGATGATGCTATTACTATTACTAAGACTTTAGATGTTGATGGATCGGAAGTATATGAGTTAGTATTTGATGGAGCTAATCTTCCTTCTGGGACACTCTATCATGAAGGTGCTTTAACACTTCCCAATGATAACAGAAGTATAGGAGTAGATGCTAGTAGTGGGTTTAGTATTAATATACCTGATATTGATGATTTTATAGCTGGTAATTATCCTATTTACATAATGACACCTATTAATGACTCTTCTGATGTACATAACCTTAAAGTGACTGTAAATGTACATGATACAGACTCCGATTCAACTCCTTCTACTGATGTAGTGAAGTCCGCTAGTGATTTTGTAGATGTTACAGTTGTGCCTATTGCCAATGATATTACTGTAAGCACGAGTGGTAGTGAAGGTGATGAAGACACAAAAATAGCTATTAACCTAAGTTTTGACAATCAAGATGGTACACTTGCAACACCAGCAGGTTTAGAAAAAGTAACTTCAATAACGATTGATGGAATTCCTACCGGAGCAAAACTTTTTGACCAAAATGACCAAGAAGTTACTATTACAGGAGGTTCTATAACTATAGCAACCCCTACAGGTGACACCTCTTTTGTAGAACAGTATACTATTTTACCACCTGCTCACTCATCAGCAGATATAACACTTCAAGTGAGTATGACAACAAAAGATTTTGATGATGATGGCTCTGCAAATACCGATACATTCACAACATTACCAGTAGATATACTTGTAAAAATAAATCCAGTAAGTGAGACGGAGTCTACAGATACAAATAGTGATGGCAGTAATGATATAGTCAATATAATAGCTCATGATTATGTGGCTAGAGCAGAAGAAGATACTTACTTCAACCTTAACACAGCAGATGCTGGGTTAAGCTATACACTTGAAGCTTTTAATGAAGACGCCAAAACTAATGTAGACGGCGCAACAAATCCTAATGGAAATGAAGAAACTTTTGTTATTTTTACTAATGTACGCTATTTCAATGCTGCTACAGAGATAAGTGTAACTGGCGATACTTTTGTAAAATATAATGATGGAAGTAAAGATATTGAACTTAGTTTTTCAGGGACTGATGAAGTAAAGATTCCACTGGAGTTTTTAGATACGGTTGAGATTAAATCAGCTCAAGATTTCTCGGGTACTTTTAAAGTAGATACTTATGTTCAAAACCAAGATCTAGGTGATGATGCAAATGATACTGCTGGAGCTCTAGAAAGCTCAAGTATAAGTACTTTAGTCATAGATGTAAATCCAGTAATTGACCAAGACCCAACAATTACAGTGACTAATCTAAGTGGAAGTGAAGACGCAGGTAGACGCACTGACGGTAGTATTGACCTTATTAGTGTTAGTTCAGGTATAGCTCTTAAAGGTGCGATTAAATCAGCAGATATAGATGCTTCTGAGCATTTTACTATTTTTATTGATGCTCTTCCCCAGGATGCTGCTTTATATTATAGAGGTCATATTATTTATATAACTTCGGCAAATGACTTTAGTTCTGATGGTATTATTGCGACAGATAATGGTGACAGTACCTTTAAAGTCGAGATCCAAGAGCTAGACAAAGGAGTATTCCCTGTCTTAATTCCTCCACATAATTCAAATGAAGACATCACAATTAAAATAAGTGGTTTTGCAGTAGATACCACTATACTTGAAGATGGAACAGTCGTAAAAGTAGAAGGGGCAGAATCTACTCCATTAGATATTAATGTTGCTCTTACAGGTCTGGCTGATCAAGTAGTACATACTACACTTAAAACTTTTAACATAGAAGTTTCCCCAGAACAAGCTAATGGTGATAAGTTTATAGTTACCCAAGAATATGACGGAAAAGGTTCATACAATAAGATAGTGCAAGAAGATAGTGATGTCTCTGGTGTCGGTGTTAAAATAGACTTACAAGATATTTATACTCACCCAGACTTAATAGACTCATATGATAATATTGCTTCAAATGATATTGATACATCTCCAGTCGCAGACACTTCTGTTGCTACAGAAAGAGTAAATTTTACTGTAAAAGGTTTAGAAGCTGACTTCGACTTAGAAGGTGCAGTGTTAGTAAGTGGTACTGGAGCAGACAGAATCTTTACCTTTACACTAACAGATCTTCAAGCTGGAAATATAAAAGTAATAATTCCTGAACATTATAGTGGTGAAGTTGATTTAAAAGTACAGTACATTACAACTGAAAATGATGGAGACTCTAAAACTTCTAATTTTGATGATATTAAAATCTTAGTAACACCAAGTGCTGAAGATATAGCTTCTATCGCTCTTGATCCTTTAGAAATAAATGAAGATGTATTAACACCATTAACTTATACTTTTTCAAATGCTTTACCCGATGATAATGGAAATCCTGAAATCCTCCATGAAGTATGGATTCTAAAATCTGATGTAAGTGGAAAAACATTTACACTTTTTTATAATGATGGTAGCTCCTCATATGTAAATATTGATGATGCAGTGATTGCAAGTGTAGATATCAGTGATGATGGAACGTATTATCATTTTGAAAATGGTACTTTTAATTCCTTAGCAGTTCAATACGATGCAGATTTAGGAACTGGTTTGGACACTATAAATGTAAAGTATACATTTATGGACTTCATTATAGTAGATGGAAAAACTATAGAAAATATTTCAAATGAAGCAAGTTCCACTTATGACTTTACGCTTAATCCTATAACTGATGATATAGATGCTAAGGCAACAAGTATAGTCGATGATGATGGTGATGCGAATGTCGATATACAAGATGAGAGTATTGACAGCAATGGTAATGTAAGTTTAAAAGTATTAGACAATACAACACTAAAAATCCTTATTAATATTGATGGAGTAGATACTGCAAATGAAATAGATATAACTAGTCCAGCTGACACCACTAATGACCCTGATTATGATGCAAGTGAAAAAATTATTAGTCTGAGAATAGATGGTGTACCAAAGGGTATTGCTATTGAAGGTGGTCATTATGCAGGAGATAAAGATCTTGATGGAGATGGTGTCAGTGAATACTCAGGTATTTGGTATTTAGATAATCCCCAAGATGCAAATGGTGGAGATTTATTAATAGATGGAACGGCTACATATGAGCTTATATTAAATGTTGAGGGAACAATTAAATATAATGATCCAAATTATTTAGAACAAGAAGTTGGTGCAACAATATCAGTTAGCTTTGAAAATCAAGATGGTGGGGCAGGTATTCAAACGGATATCGTTCAAATTGTTATAGATGATAGTTTATACAACCCTACGGAAGTTCCTTTAATCCCTATGGATATTATCTCTTGGGATACGATAGGAAATACTGATGTAATCATTGAAGATACTTCAATAGCTCTTGGCTCGATAGTAAACTTTGTTGTTGTTGAAATGGATGGAACAAATACGAACCCTAATTTTGATGTTGCTCCTGTAGATGGAAATGATGATGTTATTACCTCAGATAAGTTCTCAATCACAATCGAAGGCCTAGAAAATGCTACGGTAAGTGGATGGACTAAAGATACACACGGTGGTGAGTTTTGGACTTTTCATGGAGAAGGGAATTCTGCAGATATTCAAAATGCTCTTGATAGTTTAATAATTACACCAAATCAAGACTATAATAAAAACCATGATACAGCACAAGGTGATACTACAGTTACTTTTGATGAAGGTCCTTTACAGTTTACAACAACTTTAACAACTTATGCAGGTAATGGTTATAGTGATACTCAAAGTTTAAATTATAGTGGTAATGTAACTCCTGTTACAGATGACATCACTCTAGATGAAACATTTGACTTTGTTGATGAAGATGACACTACTCATTCACCTACAGTAGCAAATGAAGATGGAACTTTTAATATTGATATCAATATAACTTCAGTAGATGACCCTTATTTAACTGTTACAAGCACAAATGTTACTATAACAAATAGTTCTCCTGTTAATAGTGGTGTTATAGTAGCTGATGGAAGTAATGAAAATGTAGATGGACAAATTTCATGGGATAATGGAGCTAATTGGAGTGTACTTAATACCGGTGACTCTGTGGATGTTCCTATTGGTGATATCAATAATGTAGTTTTTAAACTTAACCAAGATATAGCAGGACATGTAAAACTTGACTATAGTGTAGAGGTTCAGGAAAAAGATTCTACAAACCCTAGAACAGTAGTTGATTCAGTAGAGTTTGATGTGAAACCTGTAGCCGATGGCTTAGATACAAGTAGTGGTGTGAAAATAGTAGGTGATGAAGATACCTTTATGGAGCTGACTGATAATAGTGGTACTTCGTTCTCTTCTCTTATTTTAGTAGACCCTACAGAAGAACTCTCTTCTTTAGTTTTAGAAGGAGTACCAAATGGTTACCTTGTATATGTTGGTGCAACAGGTTCACAAGTCTTAGCCAACAACCTAGGAGATGATGGTAGTGGTAACAATAGTTGGAGTATAGATGTAACGGGAAGTGTCCCACAGATTTGGCTTAGAGCTCCAGAAGACATAGGTGGTGTTAGTTCTACTCCTCCAACAGCTAACTGGAGTTTAGTTGATTCCATTAAAATTACTACCGGTGTTACAGATATGGGAGAACAGATATTTTCAACACAAGATGTATCACTTACTATTAATGCAGTAGCGGATGATATAAGTATTAATGCTCAAAATGCAAGTGGTAAAGAGGGTGATGATATTTCAATGGTTTTAAATGCTCTTGTTAAAGATACTGATGGTTCTGAAAAACTTGTCATAACATTAACTGGACTGGGTGCTTTTGCTGTTTTTAAACTCAATGGTGTGGAGTTAGATGCAAGTAGTGTTACTTATGCTGGAGATACATATACAATAGATGACCCTCAAATAGATTTTGATACTATTAAAAGGTTTACTTTCACTCAAAATGATTTTACTGGCGATAGGGACATTATAGTTACAGTACAAGCAAAAGAGATTTCAAATGATGATATGTCAGGTGCTATTGGAAGTGGAACAATGACTGTTACTGTGTCACAACAAGATGGTACTTCGGGAGATGATATTTTACTTTTTGATTTAAAAGGTAATGATGGACTTACTGGGGATGATACTTTAGTTTTTGGAACTGACTGGAACTCAGTAGGTATAGACTTTACATCACTAGATGATGCACTTACAAAAAATGTAGAAGCACTAGACCTAACAGAGCATGGAGACCACTCAATAACTCTAAATACGACTGATACAGAAGCTATGACAGATAGTCGAAACGAACTTCTTATAGAAAGTGATGCTGGAGATACTATAACAATCGAGAATGATGGTGATAATGTCTGGGCACAACAAGGAAGTTCAAATATATATGAAAGTACAAATGGTGCTCTCTTAACGATTAATGGTGCGGGTACTATTGATGACACCTCTCTTAATACAACGACAGGTGATGATATACTTGGATATAACAATACAAATGTTATTGACGGAGATGATGGAGATGACAGACTGATCATCTTTGGAGACTTAAGTGTTGACTTTACAAAAGTAAAAAATGTAGAAACTATAGATTTAAGTGTTGTTGGTGATCATGATTTAGGTATTTTAAAACTGAGTGATGTTTTGGCCATTACAGATTCAAATAAGCAACTTACAATAGAAGGTGATAATACATCAGATAAAGTAAGGTTTGAAACAACTGATGGCTGGGTTCAAGGTACAAGTGATGGGACATATACATCTTACACAAATACAAATGATGCTACTGTAACAGTTAAGGTTAATGATAATGTAGATGATCAAATGATTTAAGTGTTGAGGTGAAGGTTCAGGTTGAGGTGAATGATTCAATCTAGTGTATAATGGTGAACTTGAAATGAATAAATAAAAAGGCGAAGCAAATGAAGATAATAAAAGCTCTTTTTGTCTTAGTATACACAACTTTGGTGTTACAAGCAGATCATTTACAAAATGTAAAAATACCAGAAGATACAAAATCTGACTGGATGGAGTTAAAGTCTGGGGAGTGGATTCGTGGTGAGTTTAAGGGTGTTTACTCTGGAAAAGTAGAGTTTGATAGTGAAGAGTTTAATCTTGTAAAGTTTGACCCAAATGATGTAAAACAGATAAAGACACGAGGTACTGCAACGCTCAACTTAAATAGAGAAATCCCAAGCCTGAGTATGGAGTCTCTTAAGATTAATCCCTTAGACATTAATCCTCTAGATGTACTTGATAGTTCGGCAAATGAAGTGACTGGAAATTTAAGTTATAAAGATGGTAAGTTTTACATACTTCTTGAGGATGGAACACTCAAAAGTGTTTCCCCTGAGGACATTGCTTCTATATCATCCGGAGAGCTTAAAGAGAGTAACTACTGGTCGGCAAGTCTCTTTCTAGGTATAGATGTAATGAGTGGAAATAGCAAGCAGGTAACGGTAACCTCAAAAGCGAGTGCACAGAGACGTACTCACTTGACACGTTTTAGAGCAGACTATGTTGGGACATATACAAATGTTGATTCAAACAGAACAACAGCAGATAACAATAACCTAACATCTAGTTTTGACCTTTACCAAACACGTCACTTTTACTGGCGATTAGCAGGCTTTCAGTTCGTAAGAGATCCTTTTAAAAATATAGAATCAAAGTATACTCTCTCTGCCGGACTTGGGTATGATGTTTTATATACTAACACTACAGACTGGTCTATAACTGTGGGTCCCGGGTACCAAGTGACAAACTATGATAAGGTAGAAGTAGGAGCAGATAAAAATCCTTCGACAGCTTTACTCTTTTTTGATACACGTTTTAAGGAAAAGATTACAGGAGATGTAGACTTTTTAGTTAACTATAATATGTACTTGGTTAATAGTGCTTCGGGCGATTATATTCATCACCTAGAGGTTTCACTTGAGACAGAGATAGTCAATGACTTTACATTTGATGTTTCATTTTTTTGGGATAGAGTGGAGTCTCCAATCGCGTTTACTGATGGGAGCGTGCCTGGACAAGATGACTTTAAAACTATGCTTGCTATAGGGTATTCATACTAATAAATAAAGAACTGTAGCTACTTTATGAGATATAAAAGCTTCTTTTTGATAAAATAGA
>Ga0256826_1000619_pt1 | contig 21674 bp, 21 predicted proteins | sample CV79metaG_FD_185975 | JGI IMG/M metagenome (GOLD analysis project Ga0256826, IMG submission 185975) | Hydrothermal vent microbial communities from East Pacific Rise, Pacific Ocean - CV79 | ecosystem: Environmental > Aquatic > Marine > Hydrothermal vents | place: Pacific Ocean: East Pacific Rise...
ATGAATCTTTCCCCCTTTTTCATTCAACACATAAACATTACTCTGCTTAACCTTGGAGTTCTTATTTGTAAAACCATAACGAATATTATTCCTATCAAAAAACTTAAATAGCTCTTTTTGTGTTAAAAAATCTTTGGTTAATCGTTTCAGCTCCTGCCGATTAATACTCATGGCTCTATCGCTCTTATCTATCACTGGCTCTTTAACTGTTGCATAGGTTAACCCATGCCTCTTGGCAATAAACTTATCTATGGTATCAGAGATATAAGAGTTATTATCTCATCTTTCGCATCAAATAAAATTAAAAACTAAGAAATAAAGCCTAAATATAGGGGAGTAAGAGCGAAAAGCTCACCTCTATATACAAAAAGCAATAATTTAGCTACATATTGAAACGGTAGATAAGAAAATGAGATAAAAAAGAGAGAAAAGTCCCATAAATAAGCACTTTAAACCATAATATGATTAGCAAAAAAACACCATAGTAAAGGCTAATTATGAAACTTGAAAATAGTATCACAAAAATATTAAATGAGAAGTTAAACAATCCAATTTTAAAGCTACTCCAAGAGATAAAAATCAAAACAATATTGAAGCAGAGTAATTTTATAAAAAAAAGAGTGGAGTAGCTCCATATTTTGTAATTTTGCACTTCATATATATGATAATGACAGGTAAAAAAATATCAACATATAGGAAACAGAGTAGTGATAGTTTTCAAAAAGATGTCTACTACCGACTATTGAAAAAGGGGAACTACAATTGGAGAAAATTACTAATGCTTTCATCAACAAAGATACTAGCTCTAGTTCATAAGGTGCAGAGTGCTGACTCGATAAGGGTTTTTATTGTAGATGATACAGTTGATGGGAAACGAGGTAAAAAGATAGAGGGAAGCCGAGATAAATTATGGAGTAATAAGGATAAGAAATTACTAAGAGGAGTCAATACTGTTTCTCTAAATTATAGTGATGGAATTAGCAATTTTATGTTGGATTTTACCTTGAATTTTAATAACTATATGAGGGTAAAAGTAGAAGATTTTACTCATAAGTTAAACTATCGAACCAATGGCTATAAACGAAGAGCTGAGGGTTTGATTGGAAAGTCTCAAATAGCTTTAGATATGGTACAAAGAGCTATAAATAGTGGGATTTATGCCGATTATCTGTTGGTTGATAGTTGGTATAGTAAACCCATATTTATCAAAGAGGTTAGAAGAATGGGATTGGAGCTTATATCAAGATTAGCGAACAATGATAAGATATGGAATTTCATTGGTAGCCAAAGAACACTTGATGCTGTTTACAGACGATTCAAAAAGATAAGAAAAATCAAAATTGGTTATTATGGTAAAATTCGATATACCTATTTTTCTGCAAAAGTAAAACATCTATCAGCAGGTGAATTAAAGATAGTTTTTATCAAAACCGATGAGAACTTAATACCTATTGTCTCTACCAATCTAAATCTATCTGATAAAGAGATTATTGAGATTTATAAGAGACGATGGGATATTGAACAAGGCTACAAAGAGCTACGAGCCCATTTTGGATTTGGCAAAGAACAAAATAGAATCTATGAAGCTCTTATCGCTAGGATTACACTCTCTTTTTTAACTTATAATCTTGTCAGTTATATTAATCGAATGGATGGTAATAGAGAAACAATGGGCAGTGTGTTTGAAGAGTTGGAGTATAAATTAACTGCTCTTGCTATCTCTATGGAACTATTTCTTCAGATTCTTGAAGATATAGCCAAAATTGAAGAACTTGTAAAGAGAGGTGATAATTTCGCTCAAGTTTCCCGTATTTTAAGGGTTGCTACGCTGAATTCTCTTGGGGGGAGGTGCGAAAGGTGAGTTATTATAAAAAGTTGTTTGGAGTTTGGTATCAGAGAGGGGATTCAGATAGGAGATAGCAATATGAATATGTTTATACCTTCTCTCTTTCTCTCGATGTGTTGGATTGTTATTGTATTCTATCTTTGGGTCATGTAGTTCTGCATAAGCAATAACTTCATTATCAATATCATAACCACTCGTTCTATGCTTTATCATCAATAGGGCAATATCTTTTAATCTCTCTTGATAATCCTCTTCATCCAAACCATCCAATATCTCACTATCCTCTTTAGAGAAAGAGATAGTGATATGCTCATAGTTATGTTTCCACTCTTTATAATGGTTACAATACTGCTCTGCCTTTTTAAAGCTTGTTAAACTTCCATAGAGAGGCAACACATTATCTTTATCATTTCGTAAAAGATTGCTATCGGCTCGTTTACCTTTTTCTAAATATTCAGCCAATCCACTTTTACGCATCGTAATACGACTAATCATAAAGTGTACTCTCAACATGATTCTCTAAAAGGGTTAGAAGATTGATAAGATGTTCATAATCAATTGACCCCAACTCACCTTTTAAGTTGGCAAGGTTTAGGTTATGACTAATTTGATTAATATTGTTTCCAAACTTTGCCACCAGACCGATAAGTTTTCCATACTCTTTATGATTACCCTTTGATACTATCTCTTGATTCATAATCATATCTCTAACAAACAAACTGTTACTAACACCTAATGACCTTGCTTTAAAGGTCATAGTATTAAAAACTTCATCACTCATTTTTATCTGTACTCTGTGCATGACATACCTTGCTTTACTCTATGGATATAGTTTATAAATATTGTTATTTATAGCGTTAAAAATGATGTCTAAAACATCACAGGGATTTTAAAGGGAGCATCCCTTTAAGAACACAGTTAGAGTTGGGAACGTAGTGTACATACTCTGACTCGTGTTCCTCTTTGGGTCTTTTTTCTTCTTGGACTATAGAGGAAAATTGCTTAATTTTCTGTTAATTAATGTGATATTTTAGGTTTATTTGTATTTTTATTTGTTACTATATTTTCAATCTATAAAAAAGGAAACAGATTATGGCTAAAAATAAATTACCCACTTCAAAAGAGATAGAGTCATTAAAAGCTAATTTTACATCAGCACTACAAGAGGTTAACAGAGAGGAGAAAGAGGGGAAGAGTAGCCCCAAAAGAAAATTTCTATTGGGTATATCCAAAGAGATAAAAGAGGCGATTGAGTCAGGAACTTCTTATGTAGGGATAAAAAGGGTCATTAAAGAGATTTATAAAGTTGATGTGAGTACACAGATTATTAGTGACTTTGCTTCAATAGAGTTGGGGATTCCTAAACGAAAAAAAGCTCAAACACCTTTGGTTCAAGAGGAGTCAGTTAAAGAGATGAAAGAGCGTCTTGCTAATGAATCAAATGATAGCAGGGAACTATCTCTATGATTTATATTGCAACCAACACCAAAGGGGGTGTAGGGAAGAGTACTTTTATTGCTCAAATCGCCTCAGCCTATATTTTACGAAACCAAGAGAGTGTCCGATTAATTGAGATAGATGATGAGAATAAAGACTGCATCACTTTTGCTAAGAGTGAGAGTTTAAAAACAGAGATATTACCCACCTCAAAGATTGCCTCTTTGGATGAGCTATTTATTGAGGAGGAGGGGGAGGAGATACTTCTTGATATTGGAGGAAATAAGACCTCTACTATTTTTCTACAAGAGATGAAGAAACTTGATGAGTTTGAACAAGTGATTTGGTTTATCCCTTTACGCTCTGGAGAGCAGGATAACCAAAATGCTTTAGAGACTTACTATAAGATTTTAGAGATAGATAAAGATCCTAAAATAATTTTTGTCTTATCCGATGTGAGAAGTGATGATTTAGAGTTTGAATTTCTCTACTTCTTTGGTAATGAATTTTTAAATACCCCTATGGCAATTATGAAACAAATTCCTGATGCTCAATATATCTCTGTAAAGAGTTCTACAATTATTAATATTAGTCGCTCTTTCAATAAGAGCATTAGAGACATCTCAAAAGGGGAGATAGATTTCAAGCTTGAAGCGAAAAAAAGCAAAGATAAAACGTTAAGAAAAAAGTACCTCTTTTTAAACAGGGTTAGAAATGAAGCGATTGAGTATATGGATGGGTTAGAAAATTCTCTTTTTTTAGAGCTTGACAGATTATTGAAATCGAATTAATATGAGTAGTGAAATAGAGAATTTTAGAGAAGCTGTAGCAAAGTTTGATGAGCTTCAAATTGAGCTTGAATTAACTAAAGAGAGTTTAGAACAGAACTTTGGTCACTACAAGGGCATCTCAACAACCTCTCTGCAAAACATAGAGGATTTTAAAAGGCTTGTAACCTCAATGGAGATGCTTCAAACCCATGCTTCTGAAATCACACAAAACCATCTTATTCATACGGATGGTCTATCAGAGAAAATTTCTTCTCAATATCGTGAACTTTATAAAGATGCCAACAAAGAATTTACCATACACTATAACAATCTTCATAGAGAGATAAAGCTACTTAAACATGAGATTAATTCAATGGTTCAAAATGCCATAAACACCATTGAGATAGATACCCAGACTTTAGAAAATGTTATTAATCGACAGTTAGATAAATTTGATGTGAGCCAAATAGAAGATACTGTTACAAAACTCCATCAATGGTTACATAAAATTAAAGAGGTTTCAAATGAAGCTGATAAACGGATTGAGGGGATAAACAATTCAGTAAAAAACATTAATCAGTTGAGTTTCTTTCTCTCTTATTCCGTTATGTTTAGTATTGCTTTTTTAGGAATATTTTTAGGGTTTGTTATGGCTACCTTTTTTAAAATTGAAGCTCTATCAGATTATTACTTTACCCACTACACAGAGAAGCAGGAGAAACTTGAAGCTGATATTAAACAGCTCAATAGCTTAAGTCAATGGCTACTGAAAAATAATATAAACCTCCACTATGTTCAATCTCCTGATACAAAAGATTATTTTATTATGGTCAAAGAGAAAGACACCAAAAAGATACAAGGAAGAACCTCTGGAGAGATAGAGGGTGAGGGGACTTATGTGTTTATTCGGGATTTACAATAAAAAGTGCTTCTAACAAAATTAGCCATAAACATATTATAAATTATATTCAATAGCTTAGAAGTGCGATGTACCTTGTACTCGTCCTGTAACATAGTGGAAGGATTCAAGCCCGACCCGTAGGGGAAGCCCCATAAAAATAATTTGATAAATATGACTACTTTAAAAAAGCAATACTATTCTATATAAAATGTAATATTTCTCAAAGAACTTTAGTATATACTATATTGGAAATAGAAAATATTAATTAAACTAACAAATAGAGTATTACTTTACTAGATATAAGATTAAATATTAACAATATATTATATAATTTTTTTAATACTATTTTTTTAGTATTAATTAAACTATAAATGGAGTATCCATGATCCCACAAATTAAGAAAAATATTTTTGGTGTTAAATCAACAAATGTCAATAAATCTTTTAGTTTTAAGAAATTATTGATTAGCTTAGTATTCTCAGGAACAGCAATGGTTAGTGCATCCCATGCATCAATGCCAAATAATGAAATTATTAATGCTCAAAAAGCATCAACATTTACATTAAGTCATTCAAATCGTATAGGTGAAACTTACTATCACTATTCTCATAGTTCTCATAGTTCTCATAGTTCTCATAGATCTCATTACTCATCAAGATATTAACAATAAAAAAGTCACATAAATGTGACTTTATTTAATTTCTTGAGTATAAAAAATATTCAAAAAATTAAATACAAATAATATAAAGGAATAAATTGAATTATCTAAAATTATTAGAAGAAAATATATTAAAAAACAAAACATTGAAAATAAACATTAACCTATCTCTCTATACTAAATCTACTATTCTAAAAAGTACATATAAGTTTACAGATAGAGTATATATCTATCTTGAAAAAGAGGATGACAATCAAATAACTATCTATTTTACACCAAAAAATATTATTAATTTAAATACTTTATCAAGTGAATTTATGAATGAATTACTAGATCAAGAATTACGAACAGTAATATTGTCTGAAACATCAAAAGTACGTGATGTAATTGTAACAAGAGCATTGCTTTCAGGACAAAATACTAATGTATAATTTATCCTTATCCAAAAAAATATATTCAAAAGAGGCGATATATTCTTCTATAAAAGAATGGAAAGAACATTTAGAAATTGAAATATCTAGTAAAAATAAAAATCAATATGATTTGAAATTTAAAGAAAATAATAATTGTAAAATAGAAGAATTTTTAAATTATGTTTTAGATAAAACTTCTATGGAGGAAATTGTTGCATGATACGAGAAGTAAAAACTTATAAATCTTTCAAGAATTTAGATTTTTATCAAGGAAATGAAGAAAAGTATAAAATATTTCCTTTTAATTTTACACATATAAAGGATAATGAATATCTATTGGTTAATGAAACAGGTGAATTTATTTTTCTAAATAGAGAATATTTAGAAAAATTAAGTCGTCATCTTTTAACTTTTAAAGAAAATGAATCATTATTTTTAGAATTAATTAATAAACAATTTATTTATTTCAAACAAGATAAAGAAGCAATCAATAGAAAAGCGATTAAGTATAGAACAAAAAAACAATTTTTATATAGTGGACCTGTACTTCATGTCTTTGTTGTTACAACAAGATGCCAACATAAGTGTCAATATTGTCAAATTACTCCTCAAAATGAAAAAGCTATTGAATATGATATGACTTCTGAAATAGCACGAAAGTCTGTAGAAATGATGATGGAATCTCCATCAGATTCTATTACGGTTGAATTTCAAGGAGGAGAAACACTTCTTGCATTTAATAAAGTTGAAGAAATTGTTTTATATGTAAAAGAATTAAATGAAAAACTTAATAAAAAAATTGAATTTGTTTTGGCTACATCATTAGTAGATATTACTTTAGATCAATTAACTTTTATTAGAGAGCATAATATAAATTTATCAACTTCTCTTGATGGTCCAGAAAAACTACACAATCAAAATAGACCAATACATTCCCAAAACACCTATCAAAAATTTATGGAAGGATATAACTTATCAAGAAGCATTGTAGGTTCAGATAGAATCTCTCCATTATTGACATTAAGTAAAGATAGTTTAGAAAATATTGATAAAATCATTAAAGAATATCAAAAAATTGGACAAAACTCCATTTCACTTAGAGCATTAAGCCCTTATGGTTTTGCAGTAAAAACACAATCAAAAATAGGCTATACATCTGATAGATATATAAAGTTTTATCTAAATGCTCTTGATAAAATTATTGATATGAATTTAAATGGTGTTTACTTTAGAGAAGAATATGCAACATTATTATTACGAAGAATATTCACTCCATATTCTACAGGATATGTTGATCTTCAATCTCCATCTGGTGCAGGTATAAATGCTCTAGTTTATTATTACAATGGTGAAGTTTACCCTGCTGATGAAGCAAGAATGTTAGCTGAAATGGGTGATAATAATTTTTGTCTAGGAAATGTATTAAATAATTCTTATCAAGAGATATTTGATAGTAATCCACTAAAAGTTCTTATTCAAGATAGTTGTGCAGAATCACTTACAGGTTGCTCTAGTTGTGCTTATCTACCTTATTGTGGTTGTGATCCATTATTTAACTATGTAACACAAAAAGATCATTATGGACATAGACCAAGTAGTGATTTCTGTAAAAAACAAACAGCTATATATGAATACTTATTTGACTTTATAAAAAATAAAGATGAAAAAGTATTAAATGTATTTTGGTCATGGATGAATTTTGATACAGAATTAACAGGAGCGAAAATGGAGGGGGATGGCGTATGCTAAAATTACTACATAAAGCAGATAAACATTCAACAAGTATTAACGGAATAAAAAAAATAGTTTATAATAAAAATCAATATACTAATAAAGACAATATACTTTTCTTAGATAGCTATCAAGATATACCTAATAATATAAATAATATTTTAACTACCTCTGAAAAACTATTTAATGAATATATAGATCAAAAAAATATTCAATATTTTAAAGAACTAAATGAAATAGAAGAGGGAGCTATTGTAAGAATTGAAAATGAAACCTTATTTATAACTGTTCGACCATCATCAAATGCACATACTTTATTTTTTACAAGTAAATGTAATCATTATTGTTTAATGTGCTCTGAACCTCCCCAAACAACAAATGATGATTATTTAATAACTGACAATATGAAAATTATTGAGTTATTAGATAAAAATTTAGAAGTAATTGGTATTTCAGGTGGAGAGCCTACTCTTTTAGGAGATAATTTTTTAAAAATCATAAAAAAAATAAGAGAAGAATTACCAACGACTACAATACGTGTATTAACAAATGGAAGAGCTTATGGGAATGAAACATTTGTAAAAAAGCTATCTGATATTGCAGGTGAATATTTAATTTCTGAAATTCCTTTATATAATGCATATTATGCAAAACATGACTATATCGTACAATCTAAAAATGCTTTTTTTGAAACAATTAATGGATTTTATAATTGTGCTAAATATGGATTGAGAACTGATGTTCGAGTAGTTTTATCAAAACAAAACTATAATGATCTTGATGAATTGATGTATTTTATATATAAAAACATACCATTTGTTGAACATATTGCATTAATGGGATTAGAATATATTGGATTCGCAATTAATAATATTCAGGATATTCATATTAATCCCTTAGAGTATACTGAACAAGTTAAAAATGCTATTCATACTTGTCGAAAGTATTCTTTAAATGTATCTATCTATAATTTACCTTTATGTTTAATAGATGAAAATGTACGAAAATATGCACAACAATCAATATCAGATTGGAAAAATGAATTTTCTGAAGTTTGTAATAATTGTGATGTAAAAAAAGAGTGTTCAGGTATGTTTACATCTACAAAACCATATTTTAATCATTTGCTACAACCTATTAAAAATAATAATACTTTTAATTTACTAAGCGAAGAGAAAATATGAAAAAACTAATTATTCTTTTTTTTATCGGATTTTCTCTATTAAATGCTATCGATTTAGATAATTATATCAATAAAACTAACTGTAATCAAATTATTAATAAACAAGTTTTTACTGTTTGTTATGACTATAAAAATAAAGGTGCAAAATATGTTGCTTATACACTTCATGGAGAGCTTGTAAATTATCTTAATATAAAGAAAAGGAAATCTTTTTATACAGAGAAAAATTTAAAAAAAGAATATCGTTCCTATTCTAAAGACTATAGGAAATCAGGTTTTGATAGAGGTCATCTTGCATCTGATGCATCATTTGATTATGATAAAAAGGTTGTTAGAAAAACATATACCATGATTAATGTTATTCCACAAGCTCCTAAAGTAAATAGATATACTTGGATAAAAGCAGAAAAACTAGAAAGATTGATTGCTGTAAAATTAGGAACAGTAAATGTTATTAATGGCGTAATCTATGAAGAAACTCCCCCAAGAATTGGGAAAAATAAGATTGCTGTTCCTAGCTCTTTTTGGAAAATGATTTACAATGATGAAAAAAATTATAAAAAATGTTTTTTATATCAAAATATAAATAATATCGATATAAAGAAGGATAAATTAAAACAACATTTAGTTGATTGTGACTCTCTAATAGAATAATTTAAAACCTCTTGGACTTACTAATACAGCGAAACAAGATATGATTTGAGACACTCATTTTTAGAATTGATTAAAAAATTGAGTAGTGTCTCATAAAGTACAAAAATTGAGACCGACACCATATAATTTTTTTATAATAAACCTTTTAAAATCAATAAAAACATATTATTTTAATATTAAAATAATATGTTTTAAATATCTTTATTCTTTTTCAATTGAAATAACTCTATCTTTCGCCTCTTTTTTGAACTCTTCAAAACTAATCGTTTCCCCTAATCCATTATCTGCATCTTTCATTGCTTGAAGTGTCTCTTCATTAGGTATTTCTTCTCTAATGAGAAATATTTCAACACCTGTAGAATTAGGGTGTAAATCTTCTTCAAAACTTTTTAATATTTCTTTATTAATTTTTTCAAGAGGAATCTCTTTACTTTGAATTCCATCCCATTCATCATCTTTAATTTTTGATTTTGAAATTATTTTTTTCATCTCATCAAAATCAAGAATATATGAAAGAGTAGAGTAATAATTATAATGAGTAGCCTCTATCTGTTGCCAATCTATTTTAATATTATTAAAACTCTTTGCTTTCTCTTCTACAAGTAGACCCATATCATCAATAATTTTATCAAAATCTTCTGTACTCATTTCACAGCTATAAATAGTAGATAAAATTTCATTGAAAGCAGTCTGAACCCAACTTCCATCTACATTTCCTTCTCTATCCAATAAATTTTTCATTTACAAGATTCCATCTCTCTTCATTTTCTCTTGAATAGCTATAGTAATATAAGAGCTAATAGTTCCACCATGATACTCTTTTATTTTCTCTTCCCAATCTATTAAAAGTTGAATAGTTTTAACTTTCTTTTCTTTATTGGTAGAGCTCTTTTTCTTCTCTGTTAAATTTGCACTATCCATAACCAAATCTAGGTTATCAAAGTTTTTTTCTTTTGCCATTGTTTTATTTCCTTTTCAAAAATGATATGTTTTTAATATCATTATACTATATTTTTAATATGTTTTTTACTTCTTTTGCAAGTTTCCTAATCTCTTTTGATGCTTTACTATCTCCATCATACTCTATAACATTTTTTCCTTCTCCTGCTGACTTATCATAGTCTGCTCTATGCCGTAAAATTGTATCAAGTAATTCAAAGTGGGGGGATTTTGTTATAAACTCTTTGAGTGTATCAAGTTTGGATTTTTTAGGGTTTAAATTATTGAGAAGAACTTTTACTTTTATATCATAATCTACTAACTCATTTAATTGGCTGATAATCTTCTCAAAAGTTTTTATACCTAGTAATTCAAAACTCTTATCACTTACAGGTGTAATAATCATATCTGCTATTACAAGAGCTAATCGGTTCATAGAGCTATCGAATCCACCAACATCAATAATTGTTAATCTATCTTCGCTATCTCCTTGGATATATTTTTTTAAATCTTCTGGAGTGTCAAAATGCCTAATAGTCAAAGGAGTTAATTTTTTATGTTGTTTTCGTATCTCATTGGCATAAGTTAAAGTCCTTTGTATATCAAGGTCAACCAATTCTACTTTATATTTTTTTTGTAGATAGGTGGCTAAGTTCCAAGAAATTGTACTCTTCCCTACTCCACCTTTTTGATGAGAAACCACTATAATCATACAACACTCCTTTTATTCTAAATAATATGTTTTTAATATTTAAATAATATTAAAAACATATTTAAATACTCTTTTCTATTATATCTAAAGTTAGTTATAACCCTTTTATTCTAAAGTAAAAATTAGTAATATATAAGTTTACTTAAAAGTGAATCTCAAACAACTATTTATTCTTCTCTGCTTCTATCACGGCACGATATTTTTTAGCCGTGTTATAACTTACTCCTGCTTCACGGGCAACAGCGTTAATATTTATCTTCTTTCCTTCTAATCTCATCATGTTGAGGGTATTAAATATCTTTAGCTTGGCTTCTTTGACTCTGCCATCGGTTGCCTTTTTAGTAGCGTTTCGCTTCTTCTCTGATGGCTCTTTAGCCATCTCATCACTTAGGCGGCCTGAAAAGAGCGTTATAAGCCCTTTTTGTTCATTTGTAAGCTTGATAGAGTCCTCTATCAAGCTACAAAGCTTTTTTAATTGCCCTGCTTCTTCCCATGAAAGTGTTATTCGCATAATAAATTCCTATTAGTTGGATATATCGAAATGATAGCGTTAATTTTGTATTCTTTGGTTTAATCGAAGTGATGATTTTTTAAAAGGTTCTCTAGGAGCGATTTTAAGCCGTTTTTTGGCTTTTAGCATAGAGAAGTATACCCAAAAGGGCTTAAAGGGGTAAAAATGCCCTTTTTAGCTCAATAATTGGCATAAAGAGCGAAGCTAAACAGCAGTATCGCTAAAGAGTTACAAAAACAAATAGAAATTTCTACTAAAAACCAAGTAACAATCAACGGTTTTCAGAGCCAACGAGTCTACCAACTTCAAAAAAGTTCCTCTCTGCCCTAAACCGAGTAAAAAATGAGCCGATAGGCGAATAGGTAAAAGTGACCTTAGGAACTTTTACTTTAAGAAAAATTTTTTTTGAAAAAAAAAATTTTCTATCAGAGCGATAGCGATAAATTTAAATAGAAATATCGTAGCGATAGCGAAGATTTTCCTTATAATTTTAACACTTTTTTGTTCTTAATTATTAAAAGAATTTATAATAAGTAGTTATAAGGGTGTGAATAACCTTTTTAAACCCCACAATATAGGGATTTCAAAAAATATTATTGTCGGTGAAAAAGACGAGCTTTGTCGGTGAAAAAGACGAGCTTTGTAAGTGTTTAGGGAATTTTGTAAGTAATATTACTATATACTTACAAAATGTTTTTTATACTTACAAAACTTAGGAATTTTATATATGGCAAAATTAAAAAAAGATTTAATTAAAATTAAAAAAGACACCCTTATTTCAACAAATATTTCAAATGAATTAATTGAAGCATTTGTTAAAAAGAATAACCTCACAGCTTTAAAAATACTTTTTTATTTGGCTCGTGCAGATGGGGAAATTCCTGATGCTGAGTTAATTACTATTCGATTAAAAAAAGAGGATATTTGTGAATATTGTAATATTAAACCAAAAACACTAATCAATAATTTGAAAAAAATGCAGGAAATCAGTCTATCAATTACTGATGATGATGCTGAAAGCTTTATTTCTGTTTTGCCTAAAGTTACAATCCCTTATGGTTCAAATATTATAGAAATAAAAATATTCAAAGAAATATTAACATTAATTTGGAATACAAAAAATAAATGGACTTCTATTAATACCAAAAGATTAATGTCTTTATCTTCAAAACATTCTATACGAATGATTCTTTTATTAGAGATGATTGATAATTTTCATAAAAATATTAATGACCCAACTTATATTGATGATGATAAAGAATTAAAAAAAATACGTTTAGAATTACCTAAAGTAAAAGAATATTCAATTGAAGAGCTTAATGCTCTTTTTGGTACAGAATATAAACGTTTTGGACATTTTGAACAATCCATTCTTATTCCTGTAAAAGAAGAACTGGATAAAAATTCAAAATTATCATTAGAATGGGATGTATTGTATGACAAGAAAAGGACTGATAAAGGTCGTTCAAAAGCAATAGGTATTCGTTTATATGCAATAAAAAGTGAACCTACAATTTCAAACGAGGAGCTTATTGAGAATAAATAATTTAATATTAACCTAAAACTACCATTACCTAAAGTTGCCCTTGAAGAGATTGCAGTCTCCCCAAGAGCTGAACCAAGTTATCCAACTAACAAGGAACAAAAGATTATGACAAAACAATACTTCAAAGTAAAGCATTGCTTTACGCAAAAAATTAAACTCGTGGAAAAAAATCCACAACAAGTAACAAACTGCTTTCATGCCCCCTGCCCTATTTTTAGTGGAGGTCTCAAACTTCAAACTTCAAACTTCAAACTTTCAAGCACAACAAGAACTCAACAATGAATACGCTCATATCAAAGGAGCATCATCCATTAATGATGTAGCAAAAGGATTTGGTAAAGGTTGGATAGTCTTCGCTATCCTTTCAGCTCTAGCTTCAGCCTTCTCTTTTTACCAAGACTTTAACAAGTCCATAGGAGTAGTAACAACCCTACTCCTTGTAGTCATACTAGCATCAGCTCTTGAAGCATTTAAACATCTCTCGATAAAAGGAATGTTCTCAGACATGCATTTGTTAAGCCGAAGCATTGTTACCGTTGTAGCAATCGGACTTATTGGGATTAGTTTCTATACTCATTACAAAAGTATTCAAACCTTTCAAAGAAATCTTGTAAAAGATGATTTAAAAACAGAAATCAGCTATCAAAGAGATCTACAGAAGATACAAAACGGACAAATTAGCACTATTCTAGCCTCTAACCTAGAGTTTTCAAAAGCTCTCAATAACGGCTCATCTCATGATGATACACCCTCCTCTGATTCAGTTCAAAGTAATAACCAACTCATAGCAACACTCCAAAAACTCGCTGCACAAAATAATATGACCAATACTAACCTACTTCTACAAGAGTCAAGAAGTTCAGCAAAAACAACAGCATCAGCTATCTTGATTATTTTTTTCATGGTAGAGATAATGGCTCTCTTCTCTATCCTCTAAAAAGTTATTGTGATTGACAATGTTGATAGCAATTTTAAAAGTTTCTCTTCCCTCTTGAATAAACTTGATGAGCTAAAAAATAATGTATATAACTCATTAGGAGAACAGAAAATTATAGAGACCCAAGAAGAGATAAAAGCCGTTCAATCTCAAAACCAAATAGCCCACCAAGAGAGATTAAAAGCCATAGCTTACAATCACCCTACCCCAAATAATAACGAGGAAAACCATAGTGCTTATAGACCCAATAATAGGCTTCCATTTGGCTCAATAAATAACATATATTCTAACTCTACCACTTTTCCGTACAATACACCGAAAAACAATGGGGTATACACCCTTTTAGAGAGTAATAATAACAGTAATTTACCGACTGTTTATCAAGTACCTAAAACACCTGTAAAATATGGGGAATCCAATCGGATATCCGACTCAAAAAGTTATGAAGAGAATCATGAAAATATTTTTGAAACTGAAAGAGTAGAAGAGGGTGAAGATGAATTTGAAAAGAGTAAAAAAAGCTCAAAAAAAGTACCTGCCATTGATTTAAAAATCTATAGTGACAATGAGAAAAAATTACTCAAGCAACTCTTCGATAATGGAGCAATTACAGTTAACCAAAATTTAGTCTCAAGACGGATTGTTTTAAAAGAGGTTGGTATCATGATGAAAAAACATAATACACTTTCACTTCTCTATGAGAAACTTTTAGAGCAGGGGTTAATAGATAAACAACCTGTACACCCTAAAAGTAAAATTCATAAATATATCGCTCTTGCAGAACTCCATCATGAGGCTTGGCAAGAGAAATAACTATTGAGGAGTAGGGGAGGGCATAGCCTCTAATTCCTTTTCTCCATAAAATCATTTTTCATCAAAAAAGATATGTTTAAAATATTAAAAACATATCTTTTTAATATTTTTATACTCTACTGCATTAAATCTTCTAAAGAAATATCCATGGCTATATTAACTTGATTATAATAACGATTAACCTTCGTTCCATACGTTGTAAGCATAACCATTTTAATATCGTATCGTTTAACACCATTCAATCCAAACTCTATAAATTTCTCTTTTTTTCGTAAAAGATTCTCTGCATACTCTTGGCTAATCGTAAAAGTATTATTATAATATTTACACTCAACAATATCATAGATATTATGATGATATTCAATAAGTATATCTATCTGAACACCTTTGTCTCCCTCTTGTGTAGAAGTATGATTCCAATAGCCTACACTTTTTAAAACGCCTCCTAATCCTCTCTCTTTAAGATAGAGATGAATATTGGCTATCATAACTGTTTCAAATGCAAAACCTGCCCAAACCAAATAACTGTTAGAAGAAAAAAGTCTCTCAAAATGATTAAGGGTAGTGGCTATATCATTTTTACTAAGAGGCTCTATCCATTTATTATAGAACAAACAGAAAGAGTCAACAACCATATATTTACTATGTTTAACTTTATGGTTAAACCTATTTATAGGCTTAATGAATCCTGTATCAATCAGCTCTTCAATATTTTGTCTAAGAATATGACTCTTATTCTCTTCAATAAGATTTTCTAACTCCAATAGGGTATAGCCTGATGTCTTTTGTGCCAATAAATCTATAATCTTTTTATGTTGAGAAGCTTTGTCATAAAAGAGTGAGTTAAAAAGAGCATCATATTCATCATAAAGAGGGGAGTTCAACATAAAAAAGAGCTTCTCAATATTCTCCACTACAGAGAGTTTAGCATCCATATAACTTAAATATTTAGCAACACCTCCTACTGTCATGTATATATCAACAATGCTTTTATCATCAAGATCAAACTGCTTCATTTTCATAAGATACTCTTTGGTCTCTTTTAAATCAAAAGGGAAAAGAGGAATCTCTACATCTACCCTTTGATAGAGTGGGCCCTGGGTATCTTTCATAATCTTATTTTTAATCCAAGAAGCATTAGAGCCACAGAGTATGACCACAAGATTTTTATTAAGTTCGCTGTAGGTATTATAAAAATGACCAAAGGCACTCAAAAATCCTGCTTTATTGTGTCTATCTATCCATGCTACTTCATCTATAAAAAGAATGACCTTTCCTTGATGTTTTCTTTTTTCAATCTCTTTATCAATAACCCGTTTTAAAAAAATAAAAGCTTGATGCCATTTGGTAATAGCTGTAGTAGGTTCTTCTTTAAACCATTGATAAATCGCCTCAACAAAATAATCTCGCTGAACAGAGGAGTCTTGTGAGGCACTTCCTGTAAATTTAAAAAAAAGACAATCGGTTCTATATTGCTGAAACATATAATCAACCAAATAGGTTTTACCTATCCGTCTACGACCATGAATAACCACCAATTGACTTTTAGGCTCTTCACAAATATTATTAAGTAATTTTATCTCTTTTTTTCGACCAATAAGCATGATTTATCCTTTATACAAATAATTATTTTTATATTATTATAGTATAAAAACATAAAAATCTATACTATATAGATAGATTTTTAATACTTGTATCAATTAAAATCATATTAAAATACCGAAAAAAGTCATAACGCACCGCTGGAAACGGTGGCTTGACGGATGTGAGCAGTCTCAAAGACTGCCATTGTCGAGCGTTTCTAACTAAACAAATTGTTTAGACTAAAATTGACTCTCTTCATTTTCTCTATCACTCTTCTCTTGATGAGCTATATAGTTTTTGACAATTTCTATCTCAAGTCCTATTGTTGATACAGCATATCCTCTTGCCCAAAACTTCTCTCCTGCAAAATTCCTTTTTCTTCCTCCAAATTGTCTTGCAATTGCTATCGCACTTTTCCCTTTTAAATATCCTATCACTTCTGAAATAGCATATTTTGGTGGTATTGATATACACATGTGTACATGGTCTTTTACCATACTCCCTGATTCTATTTTACAACTTTTTTGTCTTGCCAACTCATGAAATACCTCTTTAAGATACACTCTTATTTTTCCATATAATACTTTTTTTCTATATTTCGGTACAAATACCACATGATATTTGCATTCCCACTTTGAATGTGTTAAACTTTCCATTGTATTTTTCCTTAGATGCCGTCAAGCCTTTGGAAAAATACTCTCTTTCTACTTAATCCTTCGGTCAAACCTTTTCAAGTCGCACTAGTCAAACTAGTGGTTTACCTATCAGCTTAATTAACATATTCTTAAAAAAGATATTTATATAATATTGAAAACATATCTTTTTAATATTATTTTAGATATTTTAGAAGATTAACGTCCCATCCCTTGACGTTCTCTAATATTCTCCCTCTTACTTTTAACCTTTTGCTCTTTTTTCAAAGAATCCTCTCTATCAAGTTTTTGACATAAACCAATCGCCTCTTTAGAACTTAGACTCAACTCTTTTTGTAAAAAATCAATAACATTCTTTGGCTTGGCTCGATTAGAAAGATTGTTAATTTTATTCTCCTCTGTGGCTTTATACAAAGAGCTATCAAGACCATACTTCTCAATCACATAGTTTAGAACCCTTTGAGCTGACAATCTGCTTTTTAACGCTTTAAGGGCTTCATTCTTCTTTCTCTTCTCTTGATTCTCTTTTGCTAAATGCTGAGTAGGGCTTTTGGGCCGCTCAATCTCTTCAAGAGGAGAGGTTAGAGAACCGTTCTCTCTCTTCTCTAACCGAATACGCTCTGCTATTTGTCGATATGCCTCTTTTTTAAAATGCTTTGAGCCTTTTATCTCTAAACTATGCAAATCCCATTTTTTAGCCAAAGCAATATCCAACATCAAGCCCACTTTCTCTTCAAGGTTTTTACTGTTGCCATTGGTTCGTATTAGATTCCCCTCATCATAAACCTCTATCTCTTTAACCTTGTGAGAAAAAGTGACCCTCTCATCCTGTTGAGTATCAACATAATACCCTTTGAGATTGGTAGAGAGAAGATGGTGATAATGTTTATAAAATATCTTCTCTTGAAATGAAGAGAAGCTGTTGACCTGTTCCTCTGAATCTTTGCTATAAGATTGCCTATAAATATCTTTTAAATGCTCTGTTGCCTCTTTGCCTCTTCGCTTATCAATAAGAGGAATACGATTCTCTTTATAATAACGCTCTAAAATCTTCTCTAACTCTTGAAGTGATTTATCTTTTAACCCTTGGATATGAGAAATCCTCTCCTCTTTATTGTAGTTAAGATTCATCATAATTTCAATATTTGGAAAGTCTCGACCTCTTAAATGAATCTTTCCCCCTTTTTCATTCAACACATAAACATTACTCTGCTTAACCTTGGAGTTCTTATTTGTAAAACCATAACGAATATTATTCCTATCAAAAAACTTAAATAGTTCTTTTTGTGTTAAAAAATCTTTGGTTAATCGTTTCAGCTCCTGCCGATTAATACTCATAGCTCTATCGCTCTTATCTATCACTGGCTCTTTAACTGTTGCATAGGTTAACCCATGCCTCTTGGCAATAAACTTATCTATGGTATCAGAGATATAAGAGTTATTATAAAAAGTTGTTTGGAGTTTGGTATCAGAGAGGGGATTCAGATAGGAGATAGCAATATGAATATGTTTATACCTTCTCTCTTTCTCTCGATGTGTTGGATTGTTATTGTATTCTATCTTTGGGTCATGTAGTTCTGCATAAGCAATAACTTCATTATCAATATCATAACCACTCGTTCTATGCTTTATCATCAATAGGGCAATATCTTTTAATCTCTCTTGATAATCCTCTTCATCCAAACCATCCAATATCTCACTATCCTCTTTAGAGAAAGAGATAGTGATATGCTCATAGTTATGTTTCCACTCTTTATAATGGTTACAATACTGCTCTGCCTTTTTAAAGCTTGTTAAACTTCCATAGAGAGGCAACACATTATCTTTATCATTTCGTAAAAGATTGCTATCGGCTCGTTTACCTTTTTCTAAATATTCAGCCAATCCACTTTTACGCATCGTAATACGACTAATCATAAAGTGTACTCTCAACATGATTCTCTAAAAGGGTTAGAAGATTGATAAGATGTTCATAATCAATTGACCCCAACTCACCTTTTAAGTTGGCAAGGTTTAGGTTATGACTAATTTGATTAATATTGTTTCCAAACTTTGCCACCAGACCGATAAGTTTTCCATACTCTTTATGATTACCCTTTGATACTATCTCTTGATTCATAATCATATCTCTAACAAACAAACTGTTACTAACACCTAATGACCTTGCTTTAAAGGTCATAGTATTAAAAACTTCATCACTCATTTTTATCTGTACTCTGTGCATGACATACCTTGCTTTACTCTATGGATATAGTTTATAAATATTGTTATTTATAGCGTTAAAAATGATGTCTAAAACATCACAGGGATTTTAAAGGGAGCATCCCTTTAAGAACACAGTTAGAGTTGGGAACGTAGTGTACATACTCTGACTCGTGTTCCTCTTTGGGTCTTTTTTCTTCTTGGACTATAGAGGAAAATTGCTTAATTTTCTGTTAATTAATGTGATATTTTAGGTTTATTTGTATTTTTATTTGTTACTATATTTTCAATCTATAAAAAAGGAAACAGATTATGGCTAAAAATAAATTACCCACTTCAAAAGAGATAGAGTCATTAAAAGCTAATTTTACATCAGCACTACAAGAGGTTAACAGAGAGGAGAAAGAGGGGAAGAGTAGCCCCAAAAGAAAATTTCTATTGGGTATATCCAAAGAGATAAAAGAGGCGATTGAGTCAGGAACTTCTTATGTAGGGATAAAAAGGGTCATTAAAGAGATTTATAAAGTTGATGTGAGTACACAGATTATTAGTGACTTTGCTTCAATAGAGTTGGGGATTCCTAAACGAAAAAAAGCTCAAACACCTTTGGTTCAAGAGGAGTCAGTTAAAGAGATGAAAGAGCGTCTTGCTAATGAATCAAATGATAGCAGGGAACTATCTCTATGATTTATATTGCAACCAACACCAAAGGGGGTGTAGGGAAGAGTACTTTTATTGCTCAAATCGCCTCAGCCTATATTTTACGAAACCAAGAGAGTGTCCGATTAATTGAGATAGATGATGAGAATAAAGACTGCATCACTTTTGCTAAGAGTGAGAGTTTAAAAACAGAGATATTACCCACCTCAAAGATTGCCTCTTTGGATGAGCTATTTATTGAGGAGGAGGGGGAGGAGATACTTCTTGATATTGGAGGAAATAAGACCTCTACTATTTTTCTACAAGAGATGAAGAAACTTGATGAGTTTGAACAAGTGATTTGGTTTATCCCTTTACGCTCTGGAGAGCAGGATAACCAAAATGCTTTAGAGACTTACTATAAGATTTTAGAGATAGATAAAGATCCTAAAATAATTTTTGTCTTATCCGATGTGAGAAGTGATGATTTAGAGTTTGAATTTCTCTACTTCTTTGGTAATGAATTTTTAAATACCCCTATGGCAATTATGAAACAAATTCCTGATGCTCAATATATCTCTGTAAAGAGTTCTACAATTATTAATATTAGTCGCTCTTTCAATAAGAGCATTAGAGACATCTCAAAAGGGGAGATAGATTTCAAGCTTGAAGCGAAAAAAAGCAAAGATAAAACGTTAAGAAAAAAGTACCTCTTTTTAAACAGGGTTAGAAATGAAGCGATTGAGTATATGGATGGGTTAGAAAATTCTCTTTTTTTAGAGCTTGACAGATTATTGAAATCGAATTAATATGAGTAGTGAAATAGAGAATTTTAGAGAAGCTGTAGCAAAGTTTGATGAGCTTCAAATTGAGCTTGAATTAACTAAAGAGAGTTTAGAACAGAACTTTGGTCACTACAAGGGCATCTCAACAACCTCTCTGCAAAACATAGAGGATTTTAAAAGGCTTGTAACCTCAATGGAGATGCTTCAAACCCATGCTTCTGAAATCACACAAAACCATCTTATTCATACGGATGGTCTATCAGAGAAAATTTCTTCTCAATATCGTGAACTTTATAAAGATGCCAACAAAGAATTTACCATACACTATAACAATCTTCATAGAGAGATAAAGCTACTTAAACATGAGATTAATTCAATGGTTCAAAATGCCATAAACACCATTGAGATAGATACCCAGACTTTAGAAAATGTTATTAATCGACAGTTAGATAAATTTGATGTGAGCCAAATAGAAGATACTGTTACAAAACTCCATCAATGGTTACATAAAATTAAAGAGGTTTCAAATGAAGCTGATAAACGGATTGAGGGGATAAACAATTCAGTAAAAAACATTAATCAGTTGAGTTTCTTTCTCTCTTATTCCGTTATGTTTAGTATTGCTTTTTTAGGAATATTTTTAGGGTTTGTTATGGCTACCTTTTTTAAAATTGAAGCTCTATCAGATTATTACTTTACCCACTACACAGAGAAGCAGGAGAAACTTGAAGCTGATATTAAACAGCTCAATAGCTTAAGT
>Ga0256826_1000620_pt1 | contig 21633 bp, 26 predicted proteins | sample CV79metaG_FD_185975 | JGI IMG/M metagenome (GOLD analysis project Ga0256826, IMG submission 185975) | Hydrothermal vent microbial communities from East Pacific Rise, Pacific Ocean - CV79 | ecosystem: Environmental > Aquatic > Marine > Hydrothermal vents | place: Pacific Ocean: East Pacific Rise...
CTGTTTTGTAGTATCTTCTACCTCATACCAATAGACCTGACCAAGTCCTGTAGTATTGGGGCCAAGTTTTGCTTGTCCCCAACCACGAGGTAAGTCCACACTTGTAAGTCTTTCGCTCACAAGTTGACGTAAAAAGTAGATATCCATATCGTCTTCAAAAAACACTGAAACATACGAGAGTCCAAAAATAGAGTTTGACATAATCATCTTCACTCCTGCCATACCAGAAACAGCAGATTCAATAGGATAGGTAATGAGTTTTTCAATATCTTCTGCAGAATTCCCAGGACTTTCGGTATAGATAACAACCTGTTTGGGTGTAATGTCAGGAAAAGCATCCACTGGAATCTCTTGATATGCCTTAAAACCAAAGGCACAGATTGCTAAAAAAAGTGTTATCACTAAAAGTTTGTACTTGAGTGATATATCTATAAGTAAATTCAACATCCTAATGTCCGTGTTCGCCAAGAGACGACTTAAGTATCATTGACTTTACATAATAGGACTTATCACTAACATAAGACGCACCTACTTCAAGACCTTTAACTCCTACATACTTATCATCTGAAGCAACAACTTCTACTACACGTGTTTCATAGGCACTTTCATGCTCATCATGGTGTTCTTCTTCACTGTCAGCCTCTTCATGGTCTTCATGATCTTCATCCTCTTTAGATGGTACAAAGACAACCCACTCATTATTAAAAAAAGAGAGTGCTGTTTTTTCTACAGCAATATGTTTGTTATCTGCTTCAAAGTACAAGGTCGCTCCAACATACGTGTTTATAAAAAGATGCTCTACCTTTTCATTCACTGATGATAAAACAACAATTCTTTGTGTTGTACTATCTAGGTTTGGAAGTACTTGTGTAATATGCGTGACAAACCCCTCTTCTCCATACTTAACAACAATTTTTTGACCTACTTTAACATTAGGAGCATAGCGTAATGGCAAATATGACTCAACATAAAAAGCTTGTGATTTCACAATCATAATAATGGCAGTATCTTCACCAATAACAGAGTGTAGTGGCTGTAAAATAGCTGAAACGGTACCTGCTGAATGTGCATATAACACATAATCAGCAGAGGCCTTTTTTAGGTTTTTTGTTTTAATTCCTAATGTTTTAAGTTGTGATTGTAAGGCTGAAATTTGGGCTAACATTGCATTTCTTTGAATACTTTGTAGGTTAACATCTTGCATCGATGCCATCCCTTTTTCATACAGGCTATTAGTAGCTTTATAGTTTTTTTCTAGCGCTATAAACTGTTTTTTTAAAGAGATATAATCTGCTGTCATTTTAGAAAGCATAATCGACTCAATCAGAGCAATTTTTTGTCCCGCTTTGACTTTTTGTCCCGGTTGAACATAATAGTTTTCGATATGCCCGCTCACTAAAGACATAATAGCTTGTTGTGCATTTGAGAGTTGAATGATCTTAGCATTAAGCGCAACTGCCTTACCAAAGGTTCGCTCTTTGGCTTGATTTATTGGGATTTCAATTGCCAAAAGTGATGTGATTGCCAAAAGGCTCAATAAAAATAATTTATTCATTATAGGTTCCTTGATTGTAGTTGGTGGTGATAGCATTTTGATCCAATGCTGTTTTAATTTGAATAAGAGATTCTTTCGTTGAAATCACCTTATTTTTAATATCTTGAAGCTCTAATAGATTAACATTGGCGATTTTATAGCCCTCTTCAAACATAGCCAAAAGTTCAAGTTCAGTACTCAAAATCATAATGTTTTTTGTTTGCAGTTTTTCTAAAGAGATTCGCTCTTTTTGAAGTCGTAAAGTATCTATATGCAGTTTTGTTGTTTCATCACTCACAAGGAGTTGGGTACGAGAGGTTTCAAGATTAGCAATAGTATGTTCTTGAGACTTAGTATTAAAAACAGCTAAAGGGATGTTAAGACCTATACGCATAATATCTTGGTCAGGTTCTTTTTCATACTCTCCAACCAAGTTCACCCATTCAACAGCGTGGGTATCAACTTTAGCTTGATTTAAAGAGGCTTGAGCTTGTGTGTTAAGTAGATTAATCCCTGGATTTTCTAAGTGTGTCACACTTTGAATCTCAAAATGATAACCTGTATCCAAATCAATCTGTTCATTAACACCTGCAAAGCGAAGTAGCTTAAAGTAGGTCTGTTGCGAACGCAAAACTAAGGTTTCATTTGCAATTTGTATCATCTCATAAGCAACTTTTGCCTGAAGCATTATCCCTCTTGAAATGGTTCCTAGTTTATATCGTTCCTTAGAAATTTTATAAATATCATATGCGATTTCAAGTTCGTCATCTCCCAAAATAAGTAAGGCCTTACTTTGTGCATACTGTGTATAAAGAAGTGAAATATCTCGTGTAAAAGTGGCTCTATTTTTTTGATATGAGGCACTAGCACGCTGCTTTATACTCTTTGCTAATACATCTTTATCATCGCCAACACTCCATAAACGAATGGGTTGTGAAACATTCACTCGGTAACCACTTTGTGTATCGCTTATATCAGAGTCAAAAGCTGAATACTCCAACTCTAAAGAGGGGTTGGCATAACGCGTCAGTAAGGAACCGCTCTCTTGTGCTTGAGTAACAACGAGTGCTGATGATTTTAAGTAAGGGCTATTTACCTGAGCTTTTTGTAAAAACTGTGCAAAATCTTCCGCTATAACTAAGGAAGATAGTAGTGTAATTAAAAGTAATTTTATCATTTTAGAGTCTCTTTTTTTAGAATGCTTTTATCTAAAGCATTAACTTGCAATTGATACGAAGTAGTCTTAACCTTATAAATAAGGTATTTTCCAACATGTGTTAACTCTGATGTAAGAATCGCTTCACCCGTCTCTTCTTTAACAAAAATACGAAGATCTTCTTCATCTACTTTATGGAGTTGATGCATCTTCTGTTTTTGTCGTAATTGAATGGCCGTTTTTTTGTTATATCCATGAATAGCATTATGTTCATCCGATGTGAGTTGTTCACCTGATGCTAAAACAAGCCATGGAAACATTAGCATTATGAAATAGTTCATAAGTCTCCTTTTTTGACACACTTGTGTCTTGTAATAGTTAGATATTGGTAAAAAGAGGCGTTATGTTCGAGGAGGTTTAAAGTGGTCTATGGGACTTAAAAAGTAGTAATACTCTTTGAGAACTAGAGGACGCTCAGTAAGGGTAAGTCTAGGAAGGTCAATACTGTTTTGAGGGAGTAATGAAGCTTGATGATACTCAAAATGAATATCACAAATATCTCCATGAGAACTTGGTGCGTTAATTTCTTGAACATACTCACTCACACTACAATGTTGCGTATCATAGTATGCAAAAGCAAACTCATGAACGGTTGAAAATGCAAAAGAGAAAAGCAGAGCTAAAGTTATAAATATACGCATAAGTCCATTTTACCTTAATATTACAAAATGCGTACCTATCAACACTACGCTATACATCACTTAAGAGAAGTAATTACTTACTACCACACTTCATACCACTTCTCTTTTGAGACCCCGGCGTTTTAGCACTCTTTTGTTCACACGACTTAGCACCCATACTCTCATCCCAAGAACCTTCAAATGTATCATATAACCATATAGCAACTGCCTCACGTTCTGCATCACTCAAACCCTTACCAATAGGAGGCATCACACCAAAGCGTTTATAAGCCATTGGCATACAAAATCCTTTTGCTTGAGACGGGTTTTGAATATAGTCTTTAACAAAAACAATAAACATCTCTTTTGAATCTGTCATCTTCTTAAGACGCATCGAGACCATTTGCATAGCAGGGGCTTTCATGCCATGCTCTTGCATCTTCTTTTTCATTTTAGCCTTCATCACTTTTTTTTCATCCATACTAGCATTTTGCATTTTTTCACGCATTGCTTTCATTTGAGTACTGTTCATCATACCTTGCATCTGGTGGCACGAAGCACAATGTGTCTCATAAACTTCTTGTCCACTCACTCCAAACAGAGCCGTACTTACAAAAAGCAAGTTAATTAATATTTTTTTCATAGATTTCCTTAATTTTGTTATACTTAGATAACAAATTTGTTATATAAACAGATTGTTATATATAAATCCTTTAAAAGAGCTAAAGTGAATACCTTAATACAACTATCAAAAATATTTTCAGATAAAAATAGACTTCTAATTATCACCCTACTGCTAAGAGATAAAGCGCTCTGTGTTTGTGAAATTTGTGACACACTAGAGCTCTCACAACCCTTAGTATCACGTCATCTTAAACAGATGAAAGAAGCCGGTGTATTAGAGGCTGCTAAGGAGAAAAAATGGGTAATATATACGCTAACTACAATGCCTCATCCCTTTTTACAGACCCTACTAAATGAACTGCAAAAAGAGGTATCAAACCTACCTACAATTATTACTTGTAATAAAAACTAAACGGTTATTACGACACAACAACACGTTTTAAAAGTGCTTCAACCTCTTTATCAAACCGTTGTAATTTCCCCTCATGGGTGACATAAGCTAAAGAGATTTCCATCACAAAGAGAAGCGTCTCATCACGAAATACCTGCTGTTTTAATACAAAAGATGCTTTTTTAATCACTACAAGTTCTGTTTTTATCTCCAACACATCCGCAAACTTAGCAGGACGTTTAAAATCAGCCTTTAAAGAAGCAGCAACAAACTGCCCTCCTTCTAAAATAGGCGATAAATCTTTAGAGAAGAAGAGTTCCGAACGTGCTCTTTCACAAAAATTTAGATAATTTGAGTGATACACCACACCACCTACATCGGTATCTTCGTAATAGACTCTTATTTTCACCTTGAAACTCCTATTTCTTGGGGCTTATCGTACATTGGATTATTGGCGGTGCCAGATTTGTGCCAGTTATCCAAAAAATCAGCCCTCTTCTTTCGTTTGTTTTATCTTTAATTACCTTGTATGCTTTAGCATATACCTTCAAGGTTATGTCTGAACTTTTGTGTCCCATCATCTGTGATACCCATGTAACTTCTTCATTATAACTAATCATTAAAGATGCAAATGTATGTCGTAATTGATACAAATATCTTGTATCACCATCTTTTAATAATTTTTGGAACTGTACTGCAATAGTATTATAATCAAAAAATGGCTTATGAAAACTACTGAGAAATACCATATCAAATACATTTCCACCTGTTAGTTCATACTGCTTACAAAAATATTCTTTAACATTAGGCATCATCTCTACAGTTCGTTTTGATGACTTAGTCTTTGGCGGTCCGAATTCATCCCTTATACGTGTTCTTTTCATATCAAAAGTTTCACTTTCCCAATCAATATCATTCCATTTTAGAGCAACTAACTCCCCTGGTCTTACACCACTGAATGCCATAATTGCAAAGAAATTTCGTTTGTAGCCATTTGTTGATTCTATAATTAAACGTACTTCTTCTAATGAAAAAGGATCTACATTTTTATCTTCGTCATCAACATCATCTTCATTAAATATTTCTTTTAATGAAGGTCTTGGTACTCTTTCAAAAAGATTTGAATTAATTATACCTTCAATAACTGATCTGGCTACATTTATTAGGACACAGAAATGATAGAATTTCTATGAAATAATAAAAGGTAGAGAAAATGGCAGGAAAAGTTAAAAGTTATACACAGGAGTTCAAAGACTCCTTAATTCAATTAGCACTTAATAACGACAAGTCAGTAAAAAGCATTGCAGACAATTTAGGCATGAGTGATAAAACATTGCATTCTTGGTTACGTGCTTAAAAAACGCCGATATAGAGCACAGACAACTAATTCAAATCATAGTTATATGACTTCACCTAACCGACTCCAACAGGATTTCTATGCATCAGCTCCTAACCAAGTCTATGTAGGGGATATTACATATATCCCTACATCTGAAGGATGGTTATATTTAGCAGTTGTAATTGACCTTTACTCAAGGAAAATTGTGGGTTGGTCAATGGCTGCACACATGACTACTCCGTTGGTTAATGACGCTCTTTTTATGGCTTTAAAAACACGTTATATTCAAGATGGTCTAATTTGGCATACTGACAGAGGAAGTCAATATGCATCAGATTCTCATCGTGAACTTTTATCTGAACACGGGGTACTACAGAGTATGAGTCGTAGAGGTAATTGTTATGATAACGCTGTTGCTGAAAGTTTTTTTTTCATTCACTTAAAACTGAACTTACTCACCATATTAAATTTGAAACAAGGAGCCAAGCCAATCAAGCTATATTTGAATATATTGAGGTCTTTTACAATCGCCAAAGATTACATTCAAGTAATAATTATTTGTCACCTGTTGACTTTAAAAATCAATTGTTACTAAATGAAATGAGTGCGTAAGGTATTTAAAAAGTGTCTCATAAAGTGTTGACAGATCAATCGCTGTACATACAGTTGTAACAATTGCGATTATTTCTGGTGTCATGGTCAAACTCCTTTAAGTAGTGGGTTATAATCCAAATTATTAATAGGATTCAGTGTGTTGAATATCATGTAATGATAGAAACTAAAGTGATATAAATAATGCAGTTTTTTGTGCATAAGTATTCCTTTTAAGATTTCACTGTGTGTTGACAAGAAGATGTAGAAGTGAAATGAAAGATGATAGAGAAAGTGAAGATATACTTCCCCTCTATGTATATATACACTATTTTTTTAAAAAGTACCACTTTATCTATATTATTGAGTATTTAATCCCTATATATAGATATTTAATACATAATAGATAGTGACAGATATATATAATTTTGCTATAATATTGTCACGATAGATTAAAGGAGTGGAAAATGTCTTATATTGAAAAAGTTCATCGTAAAGTACAGTCATTAGATTCAGATACAACTTTACCATTTTCTGCTGCTAAAGTTGATGGTATCTCTACCGACACAACTAGAAAGATTCTACATAGACTTCATGACAATGGTGTTATTACCATTGTAAGTAAAGGTTACTTCAAAAAAGAAGAAATGTTTGACGAACTACTCTTTGTATACGGATCACTAAAGAAAGGCTTCGATAACCACAACCTTCTTGATAAATATGCTAAAAGACTTGGTAAGGCACATACTGTGAAAAAGTTTGCTATGTTTGAAGATTCTTTTGGTAATTACCCTTATCTTGTAGATGCTCCACATACTAAGATACAAGGTGAGCTGTATAAAATCACAAGAGCTGAACTGATGAAAAAGATAGATGAATTTGAGGGTGCACCTGATTATTATGCAAGAAAAAGAATAGAAGTTAAATCTCATCATGGTGTGCAGAGAGCTTTTGTATATATTCGAGAAGATTCTGATGTTCCTACTGACCAAGAAGTATTAAAAGAGTGGACTAATAATGTTGATTATAAAATTGAAAAATTACATAGCACCTTAGATTCAATGATTAAGGGATGATGAAGTACACAACTAACGGCACCACAAAAAGATATGAAGCTAATCTTAGTTACAACTACAAAGGTCATGCAGTAGAAGAAACTGATACGTACCAGTATGGTTGTGAGTTTGAGTTTTACATCGATACTAAAGTTCATGACTTCAACTCTAGCATCGACAGCATTACAAAAGAGATTTATGCGCTTACAAATGCAGAAATATTAGTTGATACAGTTAATCTACCAATAGAGACGGATAAAAACAACTGCATACAGATAAAACCAGATATATCACTTGAAGATAATGGCATTGGAATTTCAGTACCTATTACTACCGCTTCAGGAATCAAGCATTACATAGAGACAATATGCCCTATCATCAACAAGTATGGCTACACAAACAAAGAGACTGGTTTCCACATCCATATTTCTACAACCACAAGAGATGGTATTAATTTCAACTTTTACAAGTTTATGTTGTTGTGTGATAGAGCTGGCTTACTATCCTCATGGGAAGCTAGAGTTGGTTATAGCCAGAATGTAATGGATATACTCTCTTCTAACACAAAGCAAGCAAGTCGAAAGATAAAGACAAAAAAGGGAACAGTTTGGAATGTAGAAAAAATTGAGCCCAACCATGTTGAAGTTAAGTCTATTGGTGGTGATGCATATCATCAGAAGATAGCTACAATGCTCAAAGAGTTTTCAGACTACAGCAGATACTTTGAAGAGACACTACAACAAGATACCGATGAACATAAACAGATGTATATAGAACATAAGAAACAAGTAGAAAAATTATCTAAAGTGGCAAGTGCAGAATTTGCTAGCGCATTAAGTGAAGCTGGGATTATTTAGAAAATATTGGTGGCACTAAGAAGATTTGGTGCCGTATTAGTGCCAGTAGTTTGACACTTTTTCATCGTTTTTAGCAAAAATAGTCGGTAGAAGTGCCCTATTTTGCTTATTTTACTTAAAAAATAGACCCTATTGAATCATCGTAATAAATACGTATTTTCTGCACAGAGCCTTTATGGAATGCAGAGCATAAATTCTTTTATATTATACAAAAAAATTATTAGTTTAGGTACCGGTAAAATACTTCAAACCTCTTATAAATGATGTAGCCCTTGCTAAGTTGGATACTTATCACATTATTTAAGGTTCTTTTTTGTTTATGTATGAGAAACTATACTCAATACACAAAGTTTATTATTGTTAGTTTATAACATCTTAAACGTTACAAAGGTGACACAATGGGAAAAGTTTTAATTGTTGATGATGCCAGTCTTATTCGTTCGGTTGCTTCAAGAGCGGCCAAGGAAGCCGGTCATGAAGTAGTTGTAGCTGAGGATGGTGCTGCGGGTCTTGTTTGTGCTCAAAACGATACATTTGATATAATTTTTAGCGATGTCAATATGCCTGTTATGGGCGGGTTAGAGATGGTAGAGAACATTAAACAACTTGATCAGTATAAGTTTACCCCTATTGTAATGCTCACAACAGAATCAAATGATGAACTTAAAGCTAAAGGAAAAGCACTTGGCGCTAAAGCTTGGTTACTAAAACCTTTTAACAAAGACAAGTTCTTAGTAGCTCTTGAAAAGCTCTTAGGATAAGCTTATGACTCTGGACTTTGATGCTCTAACCATTTATGAGGTCGAAGCATGTCATAAAGTTTTATTGGGTGTTTTAAATGCAGACGAACACGTCACTCTCGATTTCACAAAGATTCAAAAAATCGATATGGCAGGGATTCAACTTCTTATTAGCTTCATTCAAACACTCCAAAACAATACATATCAATGTGAATTTATTAATATAAGTGATGATGTCACACACTCCATAATCACAAGCGGTTGCGACACAATCTTAGGAGTCTCTTAATGGATGAAGATTTAGCCCTCTTTAATGAAGATGCTCTCGATCAGCTCTCCCATATGGAACAAGCCCTCCTCGATGCTAATGATGTGGGTGTTGATGATGAAAACCTTGGAGCCCTCTTTCGTGCTATGCATACCATTAAAGGTACAGCAGGCATGTTTGGGTTTGATGAGATAGTCTCTTTTACACATGTAGCCGAAAATCTTCTTGATTTGATGCGTCAAGGGAAGATAGAACCAAAACCTCAAATGTTAGATCTTTTTTTAGAGTGTAAAGACCAAACTTCGCTACTTGTAGAGTATGCTGTCAATCAAGTTGAAACTGATATAGAGATCCAAAATCACTCCAAATCTTTAATGCAGGCTTTAAATGTTTTTATTGATGATAAGGATTCAAGTGAGACTATCGAAACATTAACAGATGAAGCCCAACTCGATTTTTCTACACTCAATCAACATGAGTCTTGTGATATTTGGCATATTTCACTACGATTTTCAGAAGATTTTTTCACCTCAGGTATGGATATTCTCTCTATATTTAACTTTTTCAATAAAATGGGCGAGATGGTAATGTTGACCCCTATTACAAACACTATTAAGACACTTGATGCTTATGAGCCTCTTGTCACCACGATTGGTTTTGAAATTGATTTTCAAAGTGATGCTTCTAAGGCAGAGATAGAAGAAATTTTTGAATTCGTTGAAGATGATGTTACCTTGAGTATTTTTAAAGCTTCCGATTCTTTAGGTTGGAATACCCTTTTTCAAACACAAGAAGATTCACAATTAAAGGCACTTTTAAGTGACATAGGTGTTTATGATGAAGTTGCTCTTTTTCAAGAAGTTCAAGAGGCACCACAAATATCACGAGAAGAAGCAATAAATAAAGTTAAAATAGAGCCTATCCCTCATCTACAAAGTACTAAAAGCACCCTACCAAAACGTCTAAATAATACAAAAAAAGCAACAACAACACTAAGGGTAGACTCCTTAAAAGTAGACAAACTGATTAACCAAATTGGTGAAATGGTTATTGCAAATGCCAAACTTAACACCTTAGCCGAAAGTATTGACAATACCGAGTTATCCGAGACAATGGAAAACTTTAAAGTATTACTTGAAGATGTACGTGATGGTATTATGGGAATTCGTATGGTGCAAGTCCAAGATAGCTTTAATAAGCTTCGCCGTATTGTAAGTGACACGGCTAAGAAACTTGATAAAGAGATAGAATTTATTATCAGCGGTGGCGATACTGAACTTGATAAGAGCGTTGTCGAAAAAATATCTGATCCCCTTGTTCATATGATACGAAACTCTGTTGATCATGGAATCGAGTCAAAAGAGAAGCGTTTAGCAAGTGCCAAAAGTATAAAGGGGACTATAGAACTCCGTGCCTTTACAGATAGTAGTTCTATTGTTATAGAGATTGAAGATGATGGTGGTGGCATTAACAAAGAGGTGGTACTACAAAAAGCAAAAGAGAGTGGCATTGTTGGTGAAAATGATGTACTAAGTGACAAAGAGATTTTCAAACTTATCTTTGCTGCTGGTTTTTCAACAGCAGATGAAGTGAGTGATATTTCAGGACGTGGTGTTGGGATGGATGTTGTCAAACGTAATATAGAGAGCTTACGAGGGACTCTTGATATTGATTCTACCACCGGTAAAGGTTCGAAGTTTACAATAAGACTGCCTCTTACCTTAGCTGTAATAGATGGTTTTCTTATTGATATTGGTAGTACAAAGTACATCTTACCATTAGAGCTTATTAGTGAGTGTATTGAGTATTCACAAGAACATATTAGTGAACATAAAGAGCATGGCTTTATTACTATTAGAGATGAAGTTATACCAATGTTAAATTTAAAAACTTATTTCCAAGAAGCGGAGTTACAGCTCCCTCGCGAAAATATTATTATTGCTAAATATGCTAATCGAAGTGTTGGTTTAATTGTAGATGAGCTTTATGGCGAACAACAAATCGTCATTAAACCTCTGGGTGTGCTGTTTGATAAAACACCTGGAATTTCAGGTGGAACTATTTTAGGAAGTGGAGAAGTAGCCATGATTATTGATATACCAAAGTTGATAGAGTTTCAAATAAATTCAAGCCATAAAGGGAGTTAAGATGAATCAAGAGCTATATGTAAATGAGACCGAGATGATAACCAGCTCAACCGATAAACAAGGGAAAATCATCTATGTAAATGATGTCTTTTGTAAGATGGTAGGATATACAAGAGAGGAGTTAATAGGGAAACCTCATAGTGTGGTACGTCATCCTGATATGCCAAAGGCGGTGTTCAAACTTCTATGGGAAACTATTTTACAAGGCAAACCCATGTATGCCTTTGTAAAAAATCGTACTAAAGATGGCGATTACTACTGGGTAAAAGGTCTGGTAAAGCCCATTATCAAAAATGGTGAAGTGGTAAAAATAATCTCTTTTAGAAAACCTATCAACACTTTTGCAAAAGAGGTTATTAGTCAACTCTACGCAACCCTAATTGAGTATGAAAAAACTCATTCTGCTGATGAATCTTTACAGTTTTTAAAAAGCTATCTAAAAGAACGAAACATTAGTTATGAGACCTTAATTAATCGACTCTCACAAGATAAAAACATTACTAATGTTGATGCTATCAATATTGATATTCAAAAATTCCATACCGACCATATTATCTTTAGAATGAATATTATTGACAAGGTCAAGCGAGGAACGCCTATTGAGGTTGTTGATAGTTGCTGCTGCGCTTTTGGTAAAGAGCTTAAGCGTCTTGATGGAAAATCTTTTACCTCCCATCCCGGCTGGGAAGCACTACATACAGCCCATGATAGTGTTCACGCTCATATGAAAGAGTATGTTCAAAAAGCACAGGATGGTGCTAGTAGCTCTGAGTTGGAGTCTATTTTAGAGACTGTTAATGGTGATACTGCAACAATTTTTAAAAATCTAGTTGACGTTGTCGACCACGCGAAATAGGAGCAAGAAATGGGAAAAATTACTATCAAATCAAAAGATTTAAAAAAATTACGCGCTGCAATTAAGAACATTGCTAATGGCTATTTCGATCAAGATGACTTAAACTTTGAAAACGAAAATTTAAAAGAGTTTGCAGATGACATCAATCTTATTAAGCAACAATGTTCAAGTCTTGTAACAGAGTCTTGTTCCCTAACAAAAGCTATAGAAAATGGTTCTGTAAATGAGCGAGTAAACTCTTCTGAGTATAAAGGCTCTTTTTCGAAACTTATTGATGCTAACAACTACAACCTTGACTTAGTTGTAAGTGTTTTAGGGGATTTAAGTGAAGGTATTACACAGCTTGCAGAAGGCAATTTTGATGTCCTTATTACCAGTCACTATCCAGGTGAACTCGGGCAATTTATTGTTGCGTTTAATGATGTAGCTGACCACTTAAATAAAATCCGTTTTGACTCAAAGCTAATTGATAATGCTGTTTCTAAAGGAATGTTGAGTGTACGTGTAGACACTTCACGTTATAAAAATGACTATGTTGATATTCATGCACCAACAAATACCATGCTTGATCAGATTCAGAATCTCTTTTTAGATCTTTCTAATGCCATTATCCATATGCGTAATGGTGATTTTACAACAGCAATTACAACGGAGTATCAAGGTGATTTAACCGCTATTAAAGATGCTACTAACGAACTTAACACCATGTTGTCTGAAATCATCACAACCATTGGCGAAACAACAGGGGCCCTTAGCAATGGTGACTTAAGTAAAAAAATCACCATGGAGTTACCAGGATCGTTTAATGATATTAAGGTCTATACCAACAACTTATCAGAAACTTTTGAACAGATAATTTTAGCGATTAGAGACTCTTTAGCACATATGAGTGAGGGTGATTTAACTCATAAAATTGATCTCGAACTTAAGGGTGACTTTGACGCCATTAAACAAAATACCAATGCTTTTATCGATGCCCTAACTAAAATTGTAGAAAAAATTGTATTAAGTGCTAACGAAATGGGACTCGCATCAGGAGAGGTTAACGCGACCTCACAATCACTCTCATCAGGTGCAGAAGAGCAAGCTTCTTCCATAGAAGAGACCACAGCAGCAATTGAAGAGATGAATGGAAGTATCGATGAAACAGCGAAACATGCTCACTCTACTAACTTGATTGCAGATGAGTCTTCTGCTTTAGCCCAAGAAGGTGGTGAAGCCGTTATCAAAACGGTAGATGCGATGCAGACGATTGCTGATCGTATTAAAATTATTGAAGATATCGTTTATCAGACCAACTTACTGGCACTAAATGCTGCAATTGAAGCGGCACGTGCGGGAGAACATGGTAAAGGCTTTGCTGTTGTTGCCGCAGAGGTTCGCAAGTTAGCAAAACGTTCTCAAATTGCAGCTGGTGAAATTAGTAAAATAACCTCCTCTAGTGTTCAAGTATCTCAAGAGGCAGGACAACAAATTGGTGCTATTGTCCCGAAAATTCAAGAGACAGCAGGTCTTATTAAAGATATTTCAACCGCTGCCACAGAACAGAGCAAAGGGATTGAACAAATTAACATTGCTATGGCAGAACTCGATAAGGTAACCCAGTCTAATGCAAGTGGTTCACAAGAGCTAGCTTCTGCTGCTGAAGAGCTTGATTCACAAGTCTCATCACTAAACAAACTCATGACCTTTTTTACCATAGACTCTACCAATAACAACAACATTATTACACCCACATTTTCGGATGAGGAGAAGGTAGTAACATCCACTCAAGTAAGTAATGAAAATGAAGAAACATTAGACCTACGGGCCTTTGAAAGATACTAATAATGGAAGATTTGTTTGAAGATGAAGATGAAATATTTATTAGTGATGCTAATCAATACTTTCTTTTTGTAACAGCTGATCAACTCTATGCACTCGAAGCATTAAGTGTGGTTGAAATTGTAGAGTACCAAAATGTGACTAAGGTACCCCGTATGAATTTAGCCATAAAAGGTGTCATCAATCTGCGTGGTGAGATTATTGGTGTCTTAGATTTAAAACAACGTATTCTAAATGAAAAGACACAAATCCATCCTCGATCTGCCCTTGTTATTGTTCAAATTCCACATGAAGAACAAAATCTTAAGATCGCTATCTTAGTAGATAGTATCTATGAAGTAGATGCTCTAGATGAAGATAGCTTCAAGTTGGCACCTGACTTTGGTACCACTATTAGAGCCGATTTTATTCAACATGTTACACACTATAAAGAAAAAAATGTCTTGATTCTTGATATCAATACCCTACTAAATGTGAGTGAGATTTCACTACTAGAGGAGGTCTCATGAATGATTTTGAAAACTACTATGAAGATGAAGAAGAGTTAGACCTCCTTAAACTTGTTAGCACCAATGCTAACGACGCTAACCAGTATCTCATTTTTGAGGGAACCAATAATGAGCTTTATGCCAAAAATGTCTCAAAGGTAGATGAGATTGTCATCTATAAAGATATCGATATCGCTTTTGCACATGAAAAGCCTTTTGTTATTGGTACAGGTGATATCCGCTCTAAAATGATTACCCTAGTGGATTTTGATGCATGGATTGGCAACACTCCCTTAGATGAAAGTGATAGGGAGTTAGTCATTATTGCCCATTATGGTGGTCATATCATTGGTTTAGTTGTTCATCATGTAGACAACATAATTACTATCGAATCAGATCAGATGAGTGATAATTCAAATGCCAATCCAAAGTCTTCCTTTATCACTAAAATCACCCTCAATCGTAAAGAGAGGCTCTGTACTATTTTTGATAGTGATAAGCTACTTATTGATATCTTTGATGAAATCCGAAGTAAAAGTGAACAAGATAGAGAGCACCTCAGTATTAATATACACTCTAAAAAATTGATACTTGCAGCGGATGATAGCAAAGTGATTCGTTCTATGATGGCACAACTTTTGGACAAACTTCAAGTCAATTTTGAAATTTTTGAAGATGGTGCACTTCTTATTGATGCGTTAGGTAAGAAAAATCCTGAAGACGTAGGTCTTATTATTACTGATATTGAGATGCCTATTATGAGTGGTCGAGAGGTCATATCAACACTTCGTTTAGAAGAAAAATATAATAACATTAACATTATCGTCCACACAAATATGTCAAACCATATTATGGAAGAGGAGTTGTTACATTCAGGTGCCTCTCAAATTATAGGTAAGGTCAATATGCTTGAACTTGGTGAAGCTATTGCAAAGAATATACGCTGATGCTACATATTAAACTCCAAGCCAATGAATTCACAACCTTTGTAAAGTTAATTTTTGATGAAGTGGGTATCACTCTTGCTGATTCTAAACATACCATGGTTGAAAGTCGTTTACATAAAAGGGTGGTTCATTATCAGCTAGAAAGTTTTGCACAATATCTACGTATTGTGCAAATAACTCCTAAAGAAAAAATAGCGATGATTAATCTCATCACAACCAATGAGACATACTTTTTTAGAGAACAAGCCCATTATGACTTTATTGAGGGAATTTTAAAAGAATATCCTAGAGATAAAACCTTTAGAATCTGGAGTGCAGCTTCTTCTGTTGGGGCAGAAGCCTACTCTCTTGCAATGATTTGTGAGTCGCTTCTAAACAGTAAAAATTGGGAAATTTATGGTAGCGATATCAATACTGAAGTAGTTAAAAAAGCACGTATGGGGCTCTATCCTCAAGCCTGGGCAGACAAAATTCCTGAAACCTATAAAAAGGCATACTGTCTTAAAGGAAGTGGTAAGTATGAAGGTCAGTTTATTGTAGACCGCTCTTTTAGTAAAAAAATGCACTTTTTTGAAAATAATTTACTTGAGTACAATGCAAATATAGGTAGTTTTGACGTTATCTTTTTACGAAATGTGCTCCTATATTTTAATGAACAAACTAAAAAAACAGTCATCGAAAACTGTATTAAAAACCTTAGAGTAGGTGGTTTTTTTATTATTTCATTAACGGAAAATTTCAATACCATTAAAATCGATAATCTCCAACATATACAGACTTCAATATATCAAAAAACAAAGGCGTAATTATGTATCAAACAAAAGAAAATCTACAATACTTATCCAAAGAAAGTTCCATTTTCATTTATACAAGTCAAGATTTATCATCGTACCAACCTATTTTTAATACCTTCAAAAGTTATGAGATAGAAGATATTAACGCGATGACACTCGATGCCTTCCACAACTATGTTGCTACCCGAAAGTTTGATATTATTATGGTCGAAATTGATGAAAGAGCCGATGCAATTTATGAAGTGATTTCAAAGTTACGTACATCAGGCATAGAACCCTATCTTCTACTTTACATCAAAAAAACCTGTACCAATGCCCATCCTCACCTACTCAATCTATCGCATGGGATTATTGCTGAACCATTTGATGAAGCTACCCTCACCCTAAAACTCTTTCGGTCACTAAGTGATACCTGTACCGTTGACTATCTATCTAACGTCAAACACTCACTATCAGCAATACCTACCTTAGATCGAAATAATTTAGATGAGTATCTAGATACCTATGAAGGACAAGTACTCTTTTTAAGTGAATCACTTTTAAGTAGTGTTGCACAACTCGATGCCGGAGCATTAGATAATACCCTTATAAAAGATACTGCAAATTATGTTCATCAAGTCTCTCAAATCTTTCAAGAACACCACTACACTAAAAAGGTGGCCCCAATTTTTTTAGAGCTACACAGCTACTTAAATACGCTTAAAATAGAAGATATTGAGGTATCTCAACTCGATGGATTTGAGTACTTAGCCCGAATTATAGAAGATATTAATGGCTATCTTGTTGAGTACTTTGTTGATAGGATTTTTATTGACGTGTATGTATTTCAAGACTCTTTACAAAACTCTATTGTATTTATGGAAGATAAACTTGCCGGAAAAACTGAAGATGACAGTGAATTGGACTTTTTTTAATGATTAAAGTATTTATAATAGATGACTCACTGATGGTTCGTAATGCCTTAGTTCGAGCACTTAAAGATGATAAAGAGATTCATATAATTGGAGAAGCTAACAATCCAGTTGATGCTTTTTCTACATTTAAAACCGTAGGGCTACCTGATGTCTTTATCTTGGATATCGAGATGCCAAAAATGGATGGACTTAGTTTTTTAAAACAGATAAATGAGCAGAAGCCTATTCCTGTCATTATCTGTTCCACTCTCGTGACACAAGGTTCAAGTGCAGCTATTGATGCTTTGAGTCTTGGTGCCTTTGATATTATAGAAAAGCCAAAAGTCAATATTAAAGGTTTTATTGATGAGTATAAAGAGAACCTACGCCAAACTATTAAAGCATCCGTTGGAGCCAAGACAACATATAAAAAAACAACCTATAAAGAGGTGATAGATAAGCAAGAAATTATTAATGGTGCGAGTAAAAACATCGTTGCTATTGGCTCTTCAACAGGAGGTGTTCAAGTAATTGAAGAGATTGCGATGCACCTTGTTCCTAACCATAGGGGTATTGTCATTACACAGCATATGCCCGAAGGCTTTACCAAGTCATTTGCGCAACGTCTAAATAAAAGTGTTCCAAACTCTAATGTTTATGAAGCTAAAGATGGTGATATCATCAAAGATAGTACCATCTATATTGCTCCGGGTGGATTGCATATGAAAGTTATAGCTAAAGGGGGACACTTTGTTATCAAAATAGAGGACTTTGAACGTGTCAACTCCCATCGACCTAGTGTTAATGTACTTCTACACTCTGTTGCCTTAAGTGCCAAAGATAAGGCAATTGGTTTTATCTTAACGGGTATGGGAGATGATGGGGCTGAAGGCCTTTTAGCTATGAGACAAGCGGGAGCCAAAACCTACGCACAAAATGAAAAAACAGCAACAGTTTTTGGAATGCCACGTGTCGCCTTAGAGTTAGGTGCTGCTATAAAAGACCTCTCAATTTTTGAAATTACAAAAACAATTAATACAAAGGAAACCTAATGCCTTATGAAAACAAACATATTTTAGTTGCAGAAGATGACATGATCAATCAAGAGTTAGTTAGAGCTTTTTTAAATATGAAAGGCGTAGAAAATGTCACTATCGTAGAAAATGGCGAAAAAGCTGTCAACGAAATTAAAAAAGGAGGTTATGACCTCGTTTTTATGGACATTAATATGCCTGTGATGGGTGGTGTCGAAGCAACAAAGGCGATACGAGAAATTGAGCACAGCTTACGTGTTGAACATGTACCTGTTATCGCACTAAGCGCTAGTATCTTTGACGAGGATAAAATAACCTATATTCAAGCGGGCATGAACGATACCATGCAAAAGCCAATAGACTCTGACTTACTCGATAGCGTACTAGACACCTATTTAAACAACAAAGCTGAGATATTACAATGTGCTTATAACATCGAAGATGCTGTAGATGCGTTGGGAATGCCAAAAGCATTTATCGAAAAACTACTTATAAAGTTTCAAGAGGGTATTGAAGCAGAGTTAGAAGAGCTTCAAACAGCTATCAGTCAAAATAATTATGAAAAAGTCCATGAAATTTCACACAAACTCAAAGGTCGTTGTGCCAACTTACACATACATTTTATGACCACTGCTTTTTCTAAAATGGAAATTCGCTCTAAACAAAAAGATCTCAAAGGCCTTGAAAGCTACATAAGAAAACTAAAAGCCTATGCTACGACTTTAGGCTAAGACCTTCCTTTTGACACCTCTACTTTTGATAAAGGTGTCCTACAAAGCTTATTAGAAAAACTCCAAATCACTATCATCATCAGAACCTTCTTCCTGCATAAATATCGCTTCAATTTCTAAGCAGGTATTAGCAAAAGAGGCATCAAAATAATTTATATTTTCAGTGTCTTGTTCTATAAAGAGTTTGTTTATCCATGAACCAATATCTTCATATAGCGCAAGATATGCATCTATAAACAGCTCTTTTTTATTGGCATCAACTAACATCTCTTCCGTAATAGACTCTAAAAACTCTATCAAGTTTTGAGCAGCAGACACTGAAACAGAAAAAAGTTCTAGACGATCCATAATATCTATTAGCAGGTGAATTCCCTGCGCACTTTCACGCAACTTAACCACCACTTCACGGTTAGATAACTTATCCAAAGAGACAATTGAATGTTCATACACAAAAAGCTCTTCTCGTAACGCATCAATGTTATTGATACTTTCATAATCTATATCTGAATTCACATCATGTGCCGTAGAACCATGTAGTGTTTTACGAATATTGTATTTACTTGAGAGTGATGATGGTTTTTTAATTAATTTGGATTCTGTCGCTATTTTTACAGAATCAGCATCTTTGGGTTTATCTGCTTTAACTTGATGTTTGAGTTGTACATTTTGTTTGGCAAAAAGTTTCAACTGATTAATCTGTTGTTCTTTTATCTTTTCACCATGAATAATTTTTAAAATACGAATAATAATGCTAAAAACAAGTTCTTGATCAAAAGGTTTCATTACAATACCATCAACACCAAGGTTAATAATATCTCGCATCTCATTTAAATCGCTCAATCCTGAAAGTACTAAAATACGCTGTTCGGGAGAGGTTAAACGGATTTCTGAAATTAGTTTTGATCCATTCATCACAGGCATCATAATATCTGTCAGAACCAAATCAAAGCCCTTATTCGCACGCCATTTTTGTAGGGCTATTTTACCATCTTCTGCCGTATCAACTTGTGCAAAAAACTCTCCAAAAATACCTTGGTATATTTCCAAGGAAAAAGTATCATCGTCCACAATAAGTATTGACATATGTTTTGCATAAGACTTTAGTATACTGGAAAGTGTTTTGACCATAATTGCTCGCTTTTAATCTCTTTTATACTCTATTATATAATAACTATTTTAAATTTATTTTGTTTTTACAACTATCATGATAATACTTTTAACTATCTACTCAGTTTTAAAATAATATTAATTGTAAGTTCAAAAGAAAAAAGGTTTTATCTCTAAAAATAAGAAAAATATATAGCTGCATAGTGGTCGAAAACATCACTATGTTTTGTACCTCATATATAACAAAAAAGTTAGCGTTAAAGTCTAAAACTTGTTGAGGAGACTTCACCATTAAGGGTTGCTTTGACCTGCCAAACACCTGAAGCGCGACCTGTTGTATGACGTTCATCATAAACAGTTGCATGATTTTTATCTAGGGTTATAACCCGTGTACGATTATCTTTTTTATCAGATGGAGAGATCCAGTGAAACTCTATACCTTGCGTTTTATTAACTCTAGGCGTTTTAAAGATACAGCGTACTTCTGCTGTTTTTAGAATTTGGCAATCAAGACTGTTTTTACTTTTCACCTGCTTCGTCTCGTCTGAAGAACATCCAAAAAACATCAAAGAGAGGGCTACAACTGCAAGATAAATACGCATCTACTTGTCCAAACCTTTTTTAGTGTATAAAAAGCGTTTAATTTTTTTGGTGGGTGTCATGACAAAAGGTTCACTCTGTTCCATAACAGAAGTAACACGAGAGTATGCAGATACTTTGGTATTGGATTCAACACGAATTGTCTCTAAAAGAGTGGCAATATTTTCATGCATCTTAGAATCTGCTGTTTTAGCAACTGAATATTTTGCATCAATTTTTTCATAATCAAGATAGATAAGGGCTGCAACTTTACCATCATGTTCATAGACTAAAGATTCGGATACAAGATCATGAGAGTTAATAACAGACTCAATCTGCTCAGGATAGATGTTTTCTCCACCTGCACCGATAATAACGTTTTTAGAACGCCCTGAGATAAAGAGATACCCATCACTATCAAAGTAACCTAGATCTTCTGTTCGGAACCAACCCTCATCATCTAAGACCTCTTTAGTTCGTGCTTCATCTTTATAGTAACCCCGCATCACATTAGGTCCACGTGCTAAAATCTCACCATCTTCAGTAGAACCCTCTTGTTTTACAATTTTAAGCTCCACCCCGTCAATAGCAGGACCTGTTGAACCTACACGAGTGTGTCCAGGAATAGCCCCTGCTAGAAGAGGTGCCGTTTCGGTAAGTCCATAACCAATAGCATAAGGAAATTCTGCCTCTTGTAAAAAACTTTCAACATGAGGAGAGAGACGCGATCCACCAATACCAAAAAACTTCAGACGTCCACCAAAGGTTTCGTAGAGTTTTTTTCCAGCGATGCGATTCAGTTTTTTACGAACAAAAGGAATTTTATAAAGTGTTTTGACCACTATATTTTTATTGAAGTTTGGCTGAATACGGTTTTTATAAATTTTTTCAATAATAAGTGGTACTGTTAACATATAGGTCGGTTTCACATTGCCCATAGCCTCTACTAAAATACGAGGTGTTGGGACTTTTTCCACATAATGCACTGAAGCTCCACG
>Ga0256826_1000621_pt1 | contig 21630 bp, 22 predicted proteins | sample CV79metaG_FD_185975 | JGI IMG/M metagenome (GOLD analysis project Ga0256826, IMG submission 185975) | Hydrothermal vent microbial communities from East Pacific Rise, Pacific Ocean - CV79 | ecosystem: Environmental > Aquatic > Marine > Hydrothermal vents | place: Pacific Ocean: East Pacific Rise...
TAACATCAGACTCATAAGGTACTTCATCACTTACATTCTCAAAAATTCCCTCACGGATAAATCCTGCATAAATGTCACGAACAAGCTCACTAGTTAAATCTTCAGGGTCAAAAAGAAAAGGAGATTCTGGAAGGTTTTTACAGATCACTTTAAGTAGATCTTCATGACCCACTTTTTTAGGTATAGCAACAGGTATAAGTGCTTCAAAATGGTCTCCAAAACGGTTATAAGAAGCTATAGTCTTAAAGAGTTTCTCTTGTTTTACCTGGTCTATTTTGGAGATGACAATAATATGCTTTACATTTTTCTTGTTAAGTTTTAAAAACTTTTCATAATGCTCAACACTGTCAGTTACGGGTGCAAGATAGATAATTAAATCACAGTCACCCATGGCTTTAAGTGCTTCATCCATCATGAACTGGTTAAGAATTTTTTCTCTCTCATGGAGTCCTGGAGTATCAACAAAAATAATTTGTGTATCTTCAACCATAACAATAGCATTCGAACGACGTCTTGTTGCATTTGCTTTTTGGCTTACCATAGCAATTTTTTCACCTAAAAGTGAATTCATTAGGGTACTTTTACCCGCGTTTGGACGTCCAATTAAAGATACGAAACCAGCTCTACTCATTTATATTTCCCTTTTTTATAAAATATATCTAGATAAGTCATCGTCTTCAACAACTTCTTCTAGTTTTTCTTCTACTAATTTTTGAGTTATTCTAAACTCTTTACCCACGTACTTATCAGCATCATAACTAATCTCTTCTAAGATGTTTTCTAAAACAGTATGAAGACGTCGTGCCCCTATGTCTTCAGTGTTTTCATTCGCACGGTGGGCAAGTCTTGCTATAGCCTTTACAGCATCATCTTCAAAAATAAGTTCCATTCCCTCTACACCTAAAAGTGCTTCATACTGCTTAAGTAGAGAGTTTTGTGTCTGTGTTAAAATCTTATAGAGAGTCTCTTGGGTCAAAGACTCTAACTCTACACGCAGTGGAAAACGTCCTTGAAGTTCCGGAATTAAGTCACTCGGTTTACTAACATGAAATGCACCAGCAGCAATGAAAAGAATGTGGTCAGTATTTATAGTTCCATATTTAGTTGCAACACTACTTCCCTCTACTATTGGAAGCAAGTCACGTTGTACTCCCTCTTTTGAAGGGTCATTTCTTCCCTGGCTTTTTTCACTGAGGGCTATTTTATCTATCTCATCAAGAAAGATAATCCCACCATTTTCAGCTCGTCTGAGTGCTTCTGCATTCACACTTGCAGAGTCAAGAAGTTTTTGTGCTGCCTCTTGACGCAGAAGAGACTTTGCATCTTTGACTGTCACTTCTTTTTTATTGTCTTCTTTGTTTATACTTGCAAATACTTTAGAGAAAGACTCTTGAACCTTTGCCATTTCAGGAGGTAGTCCACTATCATCAAACTCGATGTTAAGTTTTGCTAAGTCTAGCTCTATTGTTCTTTTATCCATTTCGCCAGAGGTAACCCTCTGCTCCATGGCTTCAAGTAAACGCTGGTAATCATCTTTTTTACTCTCACTAGCAGACTCAGGAAGGGGAGGGAGAAGTTTTTCAACTATTTTATTTAAAACATAGTTATCTATTTTATCTCTGTTTTCTTCCTCTTTTTCAGCTTTAACTATGCTAATGGAGTTTACAACAAGATCACGAATCATCGACTCTACATCACGGCCAACAAACCCAACTTCTGTATATTTACTCGCTTCTACTTTTATGAAAGGTACTGACATCATTTTGGCTAAACGACGAGATATTTCTGTTTTTCCAACACCAGTTGAGCCTATCATTAAAATATTTTTAGGCATTATCTCGTTTTGCATAGTTTCATCAAGTTGCATACGACGATAACGTGTACGAAGTGCAAGAGCTATAGTTTTTTTAGCTGCGTTTTGACCGATTACATACTGGTCTAAGTATGCAACAATCTCTTTAGGAGTTAAGTTCATAGATTATTTACTCTCTAGGGTTAAAGTTTTAATATTGTGGTTTGTATAGATACATAAGTCACCGGCAATATGTAGAGACTCTTTTACAAGTTCTTCTTCATCGAGTGAAGCATGCTTTTCAAGAGCACGTGCAGCAGATATAGCAAAGTTACCACCACTTCCTATAGATGCAATCTCTCCATCTTCAGGTTCAACAACATCACCATTGCCAGTAAGTATAAAGATATGATCGTTGTTTAAAACTATCATCATAGCCTCTAGACGACGAAGGACTTTGTCCTTTCTCCAAGCTTTAGAAAACTCGACAACAGACTTGAGTAAGTCTCCTTTTTTATTTTCTAAAAACTCTTCAAACATATCAAAAAGATTAAAAGCATCTGCAGTACTTCCAGCAAAACCAGCAAGAATCTTACCATGATGCAGAGTACGAATTTTTGTTGCATTACTTTTGAGAACAGAGTCCCCAAAAGTCACTTGACCATCTCCACCTATAACAGCTTTGTTTTTACCCTTATAGGCAAGTATAGTAGTTGCATCAAACATAAATCTACTTTTCGCCTTGTACATCTACATGAAGAGTAGCATGAATTCCATGACCTAGTTTAAGGTCTAAGTCATGCTCACCAACAGTTTTTATAGAAATTTTATCTACTATATGTTTTTTGTCAATTGAAATTCCATGTTGTTCTAGTAACTCATGAGCAACTTCATCCTTAGTAATAGCACCAAAAAGGTGACCATTAGTACCCATTTTTTTAGTGATGATAATTTCACATTTTTCTAGTTTTACAGCATTTTCTTTTTGTAAGTTAATATCTGCTGCTAAATCAGCAGCAGCTTGTGCTTCATCTGCTTTGTGTTGTGCTAAAATTTCAGGAGTTGCATGTTTAGCAAAACCTTTTCCAATTAAAAAGTTTTTACCATAACCATCTTTAACTTCTTTAACTTCACCTATTTTACCAAGGCTTTTTACATCTTTAATTAAAAGTACTTTCATAATATTTAGTTTCCTATCTTTCTTTTTCGCCACCGTATGAAACGATACCGTGTGTTAAATTTCCAACTTTTGTATAACCCATGTCAGGCATAATACGTGCAACATGTGCAGAACGAGACCCTACATGACAATATACAATTATATTTTCATTTTTGTCTAGTTTTGCTTCTTCTAATGTTTGGTAGAATGAAGATGTAGGAACTAAAGCATCTGCACCTTTGATATGTCCCATTTGCCATTCCATATGCTCACGAACATCAACAAGTTTAAAGTTAACCATGCCTAAGTCACGAGCTTCAAGAAGTGCCATCATCTCATCTGGGTCAATTTCTGCTTGGTTTACAAGTTGTTCACACTCTTCTTTTGTAAGACCCCTTGAATGTGTCTGAACAGCTTCTTCCATACCAAGTTCAATGCGTTTAGCTGCTGCAAACTCTGGAGTAACGAAGATACCACAGTGACAAGCACCAGTCTCAGGAATCTCTTTTTCAATTGCTGGAGTACATGGACAAGTTCTATTGTCAACAGATTGTGGTTTACCATCTACCTCTTCAACCATAAAACATGGACAAAAAAGTTTGTTGTACATCATCTTGTTACGAGCAAGACCCATTTGTACACCTTCGTTAACTTCTTCTTGTGGATTGTATTCCCAACCAAACTGTTTTATTACTTTGTCAGTAAACTTAACAGTTTTTTCCATTCTTTCTAAAAATTCAGGTGAGTTCATATCTATTTTAATCATACTCATTATTTATTTCCTCTTTTTTTCCCAGCGATAATACGACGAAGAGCATTTAAGCGAATAAAACCTTCTGCATCTTTTTGGTTATAAACTTCATCCTCTTCAAATGTTGAGTGTTCTTCAGAGTAAAGTGACATATCAGACTCACGTCCTACTACTGCAACATTTCCTTTGTAAAGCTTTAACTTCACAGATCCTTGAACATATTTTTGCGTAGTGTCAATCGCTGCTTGCATCATTTCACGTTCTGGAGAGAACCAAAAACCGTTATAAATTAGCTCAGCATATTTAGCAATCATTCCATCTTTCATATGCGCTTCTTCACGGTCAAGACAGATAGACTCTATAGCACGGTGTGCTTTAAGCATTATCGTGCCACCTGGCGTTTCATAACAACCACGAGCTTTCATACCAACAAAACGATTTTCAACGATGTCAATACGTCCTATACCATGCTTATTACCATACTCATTGAGTGTACGTAAAATAGTAGCAGGAGTCATTGCTTCACCATTTATAGAAATAGGGTCACCATTTTTGTACTCTATAGTAATGTATTCTTTTTTATCAGGAGCATTTTCCGGACTCACAGACCATAACCACATAGACTCTTCTGGTTCATTCATAGGGTTTTCTAAGTGAAGACCTTCGTATGAGATATGTAAAAGGTTAGCATCCATTGAGTAAGGGCTAACAGTTGGATTACCCTCTGCATCTAAGTGTTTGGCATCGATATCTATTCCGTGCTCTCTAGCATATGCTAAAAGTTTCTCACGAGAGTTAAGATCCCACTCTCTCCATGGAGCGATTACAGTAATGTCAGGGTTAAGACCAAGATAACCAAGTTCAAAACGTACTTGGTCATTTCCTTTTCCAGTTGCTCCATGACTTACAGCATCTGCACCCATTTTTTCAGCTATCTCTATCTGTTTTTTAGCGATAAGAGGACGAGCTATAGATGTACCTAGAAGATACTCTCCCTCGTAAATAGCATTTGCTCTAAACATAGGAAACACATAATCTTTCACAAACTCTTCTTGTACATCAAGAATAAAAATATTCTCAGGTTTAATACCATTATCAAGTGCTTTTTGACGAGCTGGTTCAACCTCTTCACCTTGACCTAAATCTGCAGTAAAAGTGATAACTTCTGCCTTGTATTCTTCTTGTAACCATTTTAAAATAACACTAGTGTCAAGTCCACCAGAGTATGCAAGTACTACTTTTTTAACATCTTTTTTCATATAATAACCTTCGGTAGAGAAATAATTACCGCGATTATATCAAATTGTATGTGAGGTTTTGCTTAGGTTGGTTTACCACCTTCAGTAACTGTGGATTATAGATAATGAATGAGAAAATTAAGAAAAAAATAAAAGTTGGACTTTGTAAAATGTTGTCATAAAAGAAGATGAATTTTGAAACAGTAGTAATAATAGCACTCTCATATGCATTAGGGTATTTTACCTTTTGGATTAAAGGAAGATGTGAGAAAGATGAAAGTGAAGGAAGTCCACTACCAACAAACTGTCCTTATGTTAAATAAGACAGTTTGAGTTTAAGAAGTTTATCCTTTAGTATCAAAAAGCATACCACTTACTTCTTGCATTTTAGGCAGGAAGTCTTGTGCTTGCTCTGCTGGAAATCTTCTTATAAGTTTATCTGTTGCTGATTCACGAACAGAAACATAAAAAATGTCCTGAGAGTCAACACCAAATCTAAGGTTTGTACTTATTGGAGAGAGCGCTTTATTTAGCTGTGCTACTAAATCTTTAACATCCTTCTCAGAAGTTATAGAGGTAGCCTCTGCTTTTGTCTCTTGTTGAATCTCTTTTACAATATTTTGTTGTTGCGTTTGAACTTGTGCAACCTGTTCAACTGCTCTTCCTTGAGCTTCTGTAGAACTTGCTTGTGATTGTTGTTGTCTTGCAACGTTTGCTATGCCATCCATGACGTGCTCCTTACCTTTTAAAGTATAGTTATTAGTCAGTATATCGACAATAAAAAAAATAACTTTAACAAAAATAATTAAAAATTTAAATGTTTCTACTCTATATACTATTTTATGATAATCTTGGAGTATATGAAAGCCTATTTTACACTACTCAGATCAAATGATATTTTAAGAAGATTATCAACCATTCAGCTTATCGCATACTTCGGTGCATGGTTTTCAAATGTGGCTATTTACACACTTTTACTCGAGATGAAAGTAGCTCCTGAGATTGTCGCTTTTGTTGCAATGCTTCATTTTTTAGCAGGAGTGATACAAGCGCCTTTTTCAGGGACAATCATTGACAGTGTTAAACCGAAAATATTGATGTTGTCATTAATAGTCATTGAAATATTTGCAACACTATTTTTAATTTTTGTAACGGAGATAAGTGACTTAACCCTACTGTATGTTTTAATTCTTTTAAAAATGGCAGCAGCTTCTTTTTACTTTACAACAGAGATGTCACTTCTCCCTAAAATACTTCGAGGAGAAGACCTTCAAAAAGCAAATGAACTTCATTCTGTTATTTGGTCATTTTCATATACACTGGGAATGGCTTTAAGTGGTTTTGTTGTTTATTACCTAGGGGTTAAGGTCGCATTTATTCTAGACTCATTTATGTTTGTACTTGCGTTTTATATGCTCTCTACTCTTAAAATAGAAGTAGAAGTTATTAAAAATGATGAAAATCTTTTTGAGATGATGACAGATACATTTTCCTATCTTAAGAAGAACCCTTTAGCTATACACCTTATGTTTGTTCATGCTTTTGTTGGTTTGACTGCATTTGATGCACTTGTAGCACTGATGGTTGATAAGTATTATGCAGGAGTAATAGCTACTTCTTTAGCCCTAGGAATGTTACATACTTCTCGGGCTATTGGATTAGTTGTTGGGCCTATTGTTTTTGCAAAACTTGCTAATAACAGAGGGATAGTCTATATGTTTTTAGGGCAATCTCTTTCCGTATTACTTTGGGCATTTTTAATGCATAACTTTTATCTTTCACTTTTTGCAAGTATAATAGTTGGGTTATTTACAACTATTTTATGGTCGTATACATATACGATACTGCAAAAAAATATAGAAGAAAAATATTATGGTCGTATTGTCGCATATAACGATATGCTCTTTTTAGGTTCGGCTGCAATTACATCGTTTATGATAGGGTATCTTGCTACACATGAGTTTTCATTAGAGCAGATAGCGATGTTTATAAGTGCAGGTTTTCTTCTAGCAGCAATCTATTTTGCTTGGATATTAAAATATAAAAAAATAAGTGAGGTAAGTTAATGAGTTTTGCAGTTATTGGTGGATTACTTTTAAATATAGGTGCATTTTTAACCTTTAAAGGAAAAATATATGCAGCAGTAGGAACATATCTTTTTGCAGATTTATGTTGGGCTATCATGGCTTATGAACGTGGTGAGTTTTGGGGAGTGCTTTCCATCGGTGTTGGTTTTACATTTGGACTGCTCGCTTTTTTAAAGATGAGTAATGGAGAGATGAATAAAAGTATAAATAAGGAAGAAAATTGATATATAAATCAAGCGAAGGTGCGCTGGACTTAAGTAAACTTACACGACTTTATCCTGCTGTTGTAGTAGATATGCAGGGGGAAGTAGCTGAGATGAGTTTAGAGTGGGAAGAGTTATATGGTGATAAGGTGAAAATAGTTCACTTTGTGTTAGTTTTTGACTTTACACCTCCTAATGAAGATGTAAGAGATAGAACAGTACTTACATTTCAAACAAAAGATGCACTTCTTGCAGAAATTCAGAAGGTTGCTCCATTCTTCGAATAATCTCTACAGATACTAAAAAAGTATTTTCTCTTGCACTTCCCGCTGCACTGAAACATCTTGTTGATATACTCCAAATACTTATTGATATGCTTATGGTTGGTGTTATCTCAACGGCAGCACTTGCGGCGGTTGGTATGAGTATGCAGTTTATGATGGTTATAAATGTTTTAATGACTCTTTACGTAGTAGGTGGAAATTCTCTTATCTCGCGTTTCATCGGTCAAGGTCGTAAACGCAGAGCATCTGCACTTCTTTTTTCTCTTGTTATCTTTGCTATAGGACTTTCTATTTTTGTAACTGTGGGTGGCTATATGGGAAGTTCTTGGATCTATGAAGTAATGGGTGCAACTCCAGCAGTAGTAGAGCAGGGAAGTGCTTATTTTAAAATACTCTCACTTGGAATTGTTGTCATATTTATAGATAACTTACTTTACAATGCCCTCTCTGCAGCAGGTGATACAAAGTCTTCACTCTACATTAAACTCCTCTCAGCTGTACTAAACGCAGGGCTAAACTATGTCCTTATATTTGGTCACTTTGGTTTTGAAGCTAGGGGCATAGAAGGTGCTGCAATAGCGACCATTATCGCTTATACCTTTAATGTCTTAGCTTATTATATACTTATAAAAAAGATGAATTCTAAGCTGGATTTTTTACCTATTGTAAGAGTAAAAGATTTAGTTCGTGTGTGGCATGTGGGCTGGAGTGCAGCCCTTGACCGGGGAATATCAAGTATGAGTTTTCTAGTTTTTGTAAGCATTATTACAGCTTTCGGAACGGCAGAACTTGCAGGGTATCAAGTAGGTCTTAGAGTAGAGGGTATCGCCTTTATGCCAGGTTTTGGATTCGCAATAGCTGCTATGGCTCTCATTGGGCAAAATATCGGGGCAAAGAACTATGAAAAAGCTTATGATATGGGTGTTATAAGTGGACGTATCGCTTATGTGTTTATGGGAAGTGTTGGAGTGCTTATGATACTCTGGCCAGAGGTGTGGGTAGGTTTCTTTACACAAGACACTCTCACTATTGCCGTAGCATCGAAGTACCTCATACTTGTAGGTCTGGCACAAATACCTTTAGCTATAATGTTTGTTTACTCCTCAGCTCTTCGTGGAGCAGGTGCAACAAAAACCACACTAAAAATAAATGTGCTTAGTCTATGGTTTTTAAGAGTACTCCCATCATACATAGCTTATGAGATGGGTTATGGGATAATAACTATTTTTATAATTATGAACATAGAAACCCTCATAAAAGGGATAATCTACTGGTATATTTACCAAAAAAGAACTTGGCTTTACACAAAAGTGTAGAGTTGCAATTACTTAGAGTGATTACTCACAGTACTTGGTATTGTATTTCCACTCGCTTGCATACTTAAAGCCTCAGGGTGTGCCTGATAGTGCTCTCTTACTGCATTTGCTAGTTTAGCTTTTGCTTCTTCATCAGTGCGACCATCTTCATCTAAACAATCTACAAGAGACTTTACTAGTTTATCTTGTGGCTCAGGTACTTTCGCAGTCCATGAAAGGAGTAACTCTCTGTTTACAAATGCAGGGAGTGAACCCATAATGCCTATGTCATTTTGCTTATGAACCATCAGTCCAGAAGTTGTTCCACGGTCGAGTGTAAGTACTTGAAAGAGGTAGAGTGTGTGGTAGGCGAGTTGTTTTTCTTTATCTTCTAAAGAGATTTCAGTTCTTGTTTTAAATGCAGAGTCTATTATATCTATGTATGTATCTATGACTTGCTCTCCAAAGAGTTGTGCAAAGGCAAAGTCATTTGCTTCTTGTCCACTTTTAAAGTTCTCTAGGTAGAAGTGACTCACCCCACGAGTTTTCTCTAAGACTGGAATATTAAAATATTTATCTCCCTGTTGCTCAGCCTCTTTGAAGGTGTCTGGAGCAACTTTTTTCATAGCATCACGAAACTTTATTCTATCTTCCTCATAAGCTATACTAGGGTTTAAGTCAGCCATTAAACGCCAGTAAGAAGAGCCATCACGAAGTTCTGTAAGTGAGATATGTATGTGAACAGAGGGTGCATGTGGGTTTTTAGGATGGATAATAGTAGAAATTGCCGTTGCAGACTTTAAGTTTTTCTCTGGGTTTTCATCATAGTGAATTTGAGAAACATTGACACTCCCTGTATTAAAAAGTGTAGGATCACGAAACTCAAAACGGTTTCCCCCTCCATGAAGTCCCTCATCTCTAACCCAAGAAACTTCTTCAAAATCTTGACCTGCACCATAAGTGTTTGAGAGAGAATTTAGTTTTTCTACAAATCTCTGTTGTAAGTGACCAACTACATAAAGTGCTTTTGTTGCGTTTTGTGAGCTTGCTAAAATGATGTCCATATATTTTGCCTAAAGAGATGAATTTTGAGTGAATTTTAACATAACTATAATACAATTGCATTATGAAAACACAAGAGTATAAAGAAGCCATAGAAAAACTAAACCTATATGCGAAACATTATTATGTTTTAGATGATCCCATCACTACTGATGAGGTGTATGACAAACTTTACCATGAAGTTGTAGCATATGAAGAAGAGAATCCTCAAGACTTAGATAACTCTTCTCCTACACAAAGAGTTGGAGATGTTATAAGTGAAGGTTTTACCAAAGAGCCACACCTCTCTCGAATGTGGTCGCTTGAAGATATATTTGACTCTGAGGGTTTAGAAAAGTGGTTGACTAAGACATACAAACTTGACTCAAACATTACATTCTATTGTGAGCCTAAGTATGATGGGGCTTCACTAAATCTTGTGTATGAAGATGGAAAACTTATAAAAGGCATCACTCGTGGTGATGGAACTGTGGGTGAGCTTATAACTCAAAATGTTAAAACTATAAAGTCAATTCCTTTAGAAATAGACTGCTTAGAACGCATTGAGATTCGTGGTGAAGTTGTTATATTTAAAGATGAGTTTGAAAAGATTAATGAGCTGCGTTTAAAAAGAGGAGAGGCACAGTTTGCTAACCCTCGAAACGCAGCAGCTGGTAGTCTAAGACAACTTGACTCTAGTATAACGGCGAGCAGAAACCTAGTATTTTTACCTTATGGTGTTGGCGCGGATGACCTACCACATAAAAAGCTACATAAAAAGATGGAGTTTATTTATGACTTAGGTTTTAGAAAACCTCCTGAGAGAGCTGTATGTAAAGATTTTGATGAGATAGAGTCTATCTATAAACAGATGGTTCATGACCGTGACTCTTACTCTATGATGCTCGATGGAATGGTGATAAAAGTAGATGAGATAGCTTCACAGATAGATATGGGTTACACTGTAAAAGTACCGCGTTTCTCAGTCGCTTACAAGTTCCCAGCAGTAGAAAAAATAACAACAGTAAAAGAGATAATCCTTCAAGTCGGACGAACAGGTGCCGTAACACCAGTAGCCATAGTTGAGCCAACAGACATAGATGGTGTGGTAGTCGAGCGTGCAACTCTACATAACTTTGATGAGATAGAGCGTAAAGACATACGACTTGGAGATAAAGTAATCATCTTAAGAAGTGGTGATGTTATACCTAAAATCATTAAGGTTTTAACTCATGAGCGTGATGGAAGTGAAGTGGTCTTTCCTAAACCTACACTCTGTCCAATATGTGAGAGTGAACTACTTCAAGAAGAGGTACTTCTAAAATGTCAAAACTTAGAGTGTGAGGCGAGAGTTGTAAACGCCATCATGTACTTTGCTTCAAAACCATGCTTAAATATAGATGGCTTAGGGGTGAAGATAGTGGAGGCTCTTTTTAAGTCTGGACTTGTCAAAAGTGTAGTGGATCTGTTTGATTTAGATTTAGAAAAGCTCTTGACACTTGATGGTTTCAAAGAGAAAAAAGCTCAAAATCTACTCAACTCTCTTGAAAATGCCAAAGGGTGTGACTACTGGCGTTTCATAAACTCTCTAGGTATAGAACATATAGGTGAAGTGGCTTCAAAAACATTAGCAGAAGCTTTTGGCTTTGAGTTTGTAAACGCCACAAAAGAGCAAATAATAGAGTGCGATGGCATAGGTGAAGAGATGGCTGAGTCTGTCTTAGAGTTTGTAAGAGTGAACCGTGAGACTATAGAGAAACTGCAAACCATACTTAAACCAAAAGAGCCAATCAAACGCCAAGAAGCAGAGGAAAATCCATTCAAAGGTAAAACAGTTGTACTTACAGGAACGATGAGTCAATCTCGTGGTGCTATCAAAGAGATGTTAGAAAACCTCGGTGCAAAAGTGAGTGGCAGTGTGAGTAAAAAAACTGACTTTTTGATTTATGGTGAAGATGCTGGGAGTAAGTATGATAAGGCTGAAAAATTGGGTGTTAAGACAGTTACTGAGAGTGAGATGAGAGAGCTATTGTGAGTGAAGTAGTACTTCATAAAGGAGTTCATCATGGTCATGGACTCTATGGGTATGTAGTACAATTTTTTATAAATATGACAATAATAGAATTTATTATATATGTAGTTGTGATGAGCTTATTTGGATATTATATTTCAAATCAATTGAAAAAAAGTAAAAAAATTGACTAACTTATCATATTGTGATAATATGCCTATATGATAAAGTCTTTTAAATGTAAATATACAGAAAAACTTTTTAATGGTCTTAATCAAAAAAAGTTCTCATCAGCTGTCAATAATGTTGGAAAAAGAAAACTAGATATGCTTGAAGCATCTTTTGATGAGTCGGATTTAAGAGTTCCTCCTTCAAATAGATTTGAACATTTAAAAGGAAATTTGAAAGGTTTTTGTAGCATACGAATAAATGAGCAGTTTAGAATAATATTTCGTTTTGAAAACTCTAATGCTTATGATATTTATATAGATGACTATCACAAATAAGGAGTGAGAATGTTAGTAATAAGACCAAGTACACACCCCGGGATCATACTTAAAGAAGAGTTTGCAACTCCTATGAACCTTACTCAGGCAAAGCTCTCTAAAGATTTAAATGTTGGTATCAAAACTTTAAGTGAACTCTATAATGAAAAAAGAGGGATTACATCTTTAATGGCATTAAAACTCTCAGAGTATTTTGGAACGACTCCTCAATTCTGGATGAATCTACAGAGTGCTTATGATTTATATAGAACTTATGAAAAAGAGAAAGATGTTTTAGCCTCAATCTCTCATTGTGCAGCATAACTGATTATAGTGTAAAACTATGACTTATGAAAAACTAAAAAACCTCAAACAGACTGACCGTACTCTTAAACTCCTCAGTAGCGATAACTTTGCATTCACCCTCTCTTTCTTTTATCTCGTTTTTGTGCAAAAGGGCAAAATTACCCTGCAACACTCAGAGATACTCTCTCATCTTGATGATTACCTTTTTAATCTTAATGAGATGTATGAAAATGCCTATCCTAGAGAAGCAAAAGAGTATCTTGATGGTTTTGTGAGTGAGCAGAATGGCTACCTAAGAAAGTATCATGAAAATAGTGATGAGGCACTCTATGAACTCACACCTTACACGCAAAAAGCCTTAGAGTTTGTAGAGTCTTTGGAGAAAAAAGAGTTTGTTGGAAGTCGCAGTAAGTTTAACATCATCTTTGAGCTTTTAGAGGAGCTTACTTTTGAGACAAGCTTGAGTGATAGTGAACGAATAGCAGAGTTAGAGTCACAAAAAGCAAAGTTAGATAGAGAGATAGAAGCGATACAAGAGAAAAAAGATATCCGTTTTAATAGTTCTCGCGTGAAAGAACACTTCATGCAGATAGAGGAGATGGTGCGAAAACTCAAATATGACTTTAGTGAGATAGAGTACAACTTTCGTGCCTTAAACACTACAGCTATGGAGAAAATAGCCCTTGGAAGTGAAGCAAAAGGGGACGTTTTAAACGCCATCTTTGAGATAGAAGATAGCATAAAAGAGAGTGATCAAGGGAAGAGTTTTTTCGCATTTTGGCAACTACTCAGTGATGTAAATAGAAGTGATAGACTCAGTGAACTTATAGATAATTTGTATAAAATAGAGAGTTTAGAAGCTTTTGATAGTGAAAAAAAGCTCAAAGGTTTACAGTTTTCACTCCTTAAAAATGGGGAAAAAGTTTTTGGTGTCTCTTCAAAACTTATAGAGCAACTGCGACGCTTTTTAGATGATAGAGTTTGGCTAGAAAATAGACGGATTTTAGAACTCACTCAAGAAATAGAGAAAAGTGCTTTATCACTCAAAGAAAATCCTCCAACTATGAAAAACTTTATGGAAATAGCGGGACATAAAGTCACCATAAACTCTATATTTTCAAAATCTCTCTACACGCCAAAAAAGGTGCAAGAGTTTTCAAAGGAGCTTAAAGAAGAGGCTTTGGAGCTAGATATGGAGAGCTTTTATGATATATTTTTTGTAGATGAGGCTCTTTTAGCACAAAATATCCAAAAAGAGTTACTGCATACACCACAAGTAAAACTCTCAGAAGTGATAGAAAAACATCCTATCACAAAAGGTGTAGCAGAGTTAGTGGGGTATATCTCTTTGGCAAAAAATAGCCAAAATGTGATGATAGATGAGAGGGTAAAAGAGTTTGTAACTCTAAAAGATGCACAAGGTATGAGCAAAAAGATTGCACTGCCAAAGATAATATTTGTGAGGGAAAGATGAATTTTGATGCAAAAGTAGCGACGACACTGCTCTTTAAAGGGCTTTTTTATAAGAGTGACAATGAGAGTGCATGGCTAGAACTTTTAGAAAATAGTCGTGGAATGATTTTGGAGTATTTTGAGACTATTGGGCTGAGTGTGGAAGTGGATGAGGTTGAGGGGTATGCCTATCTTAAAACTATAGAGAGTGATGAAGAGTCTCCTCAACTTCCTAAACTCATAACAGCCCGTGAACTCAGTTACAAAGTCTCTCTTCTATGTGTGCTACTTCGTAAGAAAATAGTAGATTTTGAGATGCAAAATGAGTCTACACGAGCCGTGATATCTAAAGATGATATCGTCTCAAACATTGTGCTTTTTCTGCCCCAAAAGTTTAATGAAGTAAAACTCTACAAAGAGATAGATAACACCATCAAAAAAGTGGAAGATTTGGGTTTTCTAAAAAAACTCAAGTCAAGTGAGAACTCTTATGAGATACGAAGTTCCATAAAAGCTTTTGTCGATGCACAGTGGCTGAGTGAATTTTCACAGAAGATGCAAGAGTATAAGGAAGAGCAATGGAGTTAAGATTTGATTTTGCAGAGGATGACAGCACAACGGGGTTTCGACTTCAAGAGTTTGAACTTTACAACTGGGGAACTTACGATAAACAGGTCGTAAAACTCTCGTTAGAGAAGCATAATGCACTCCTAACTGGTGATATTGGTTCTGGAAAATCTACCATCGTCGATGCACTCACAACACTCCTTGTGCCTCATCAGAAGATTACCTTTAACAAGGCAGCTGGTGCTGAGTCTAAAGAGAGAACTCTGAAGTCTTATGTCTTAGGAGAGTACAAATCAGCACAAGATGAGAGCCTTAAAAATGCACGAGCCGTTGCTCTGCGTGATGCAAGTAGTTTTTCAGTTTTGCTTGCACGGTTTGAAAATGAGGGTTACGATGAGAGCTATACCGTCGCACAGTTTTTCTACATTGCCAACAAAGTTCTGCATAAGTTTTTCATCACCTCTAAGGGAGATTTAGAGATAAAGAGAGACTTTATAGATGCAAGCTACAAGGATGTCAGAGGACTGAAAAAACTTCTAAGAAATCTTCCTCATACCGAGGTTCATGAGAGTTTTAAAGAGTATGCCAAAGATTTTAAACGCGCCATGGGCATTAAAAATGACCAAGCGCTGAACCTTTTTTACCAAACAGTCTCTCTAAAGTCTATAGGAAATTTGACCTCTTTTGTAAGAGAGCATATGCTAGAGAGTAGCGAGATAGATAGTAAAATAGATGAGTTATGTAAGAACTTCTCAGAGCTCAATCATGCACACACCTTAGTTCTTCGAGCCAAAGAGCAGATAGAGCTTTTAGAGCCTGTTGATGTAGAAGCATCAAAATATGAAAAGCTTGTGACTCAAAAAGAGCAGAGTGAGGGGATGAGAGAGCGACTCTCAAGCTATTTTGCAACATTTAAAAAAGAGTTAGTTACTACTAAAATAGAAGAGTTGACCTTAGAGAGTACTAAGATAAACTCTTCAAAGAAAAGAGTAGATGAAGAGTTACAAGAGGCAGATGCAACACAACTTAAGTTGAAAATGCAACTCCAAGAGAATGGTGGCAACAGAATAGAGCAACTCAAAGAGGAGCAGACACGAGCTGAAAAAGAGCTAACACTAAGAAAAAAAGCAAACGCCACTTATAATGCACTCACAAAAGAGCTTGAGCTTCCAACTGTCTCCAATGAGCATAGATTCTTAAAAAATAGACAGCAGATAGAGGTGACACTTCAAAACTATGAAGAGAGTGTTGCAGCGTTTCAAAATGAGATAACAAGAGACAGCGTTTCACTCCAGAGTTATAAAAAAAATTCAGAGGAGATAGAGACAGAGATAGAGTACCTAGAGAAAAATCGCTCTAACATTCCTAAAAATGTCTCTACTATTCGTGATGTGATGGCGAAAAGTTTAGGGCTAGAGAGAGATGAACTTCCTTTTGTTGGGGAGCTTCTAAAGGTCAAAGATAGAGAGTGGCAAGGGGCCATCGAGCGAGTACTCCATAGTTTTTCCCTCTCTTTACTTGTAGATGAGAAGCATTATGACGCAGTGAGTGAGTATGTCAACAGTACGCATTTAGGTGGAAAGCTTGTTTATCTAAAAGTGTTGCAGACGAAAAAAAGAGAGGAGTTTTTTGAAGTATCGAAGAACTCTCTGCTCTCTAAGGTCGAGGTCAAAGCAGATTCTCATTTTTTTCAGAGAGTGACTCAGATGTTGCAGGAGCGATTTGATATTCCTTGTGTGGAGAGTTTACAAGAGTTTAGAAAGTACAAAAAAGCACTGACTCAGAGTGGGCAGTTTAAGAGTAACTACTCTCGTCATGAAAAAGATGATAGATACAGCATAGACGATAAACGCCGATGGACATTAGGCTGGGACAATGCAGAGAAGTTAGCGACTCTTCAAGATGACAGAGTAAAACTTCAAGAGAAGATGGCGTTTGTAGCTGATGCTATTGAGAGAGCACAAAAAAATCTGCATACTTTAGGAAATAAACGCGATATGCTTCGAGATGTTTTAGCTTATAAAGAGTTTCTTGAGCTTGATTGGTATAGTGTGGCACAGAAGATTGATACTATAAAAGAGGAGTTAGAGGAGCTTCAAAAGAGTTCTGATATTCTTCAAAGTATTCAAAAACAGCTTGATATTGTGCTCATAAAGATTGCTACTGACAGAGAGAAGAGTGAAAGCTATAGTAAGAGACTTGGAGCCTTAGAAAATCGTTTGGAAGATTTGACACGAGAGCAGAAGAGTTTAGCACTAGTTGAGGCGATAGAGAGTGAGTATAAAACAGTTCTTGATACACTTTTTGCACAGCTAGTGCAAGGGGAATTGACTCTTATAAATATTGGAAGTAGAGAGAAAGAGTTGCGAGTAGAGTTACAAAATAGTGTCGATAAATATAATCGCCAGATACAGAGTAGCATCTCAAAGCTTCTCACTAGTATGAATCTCTACACGAGTAAGTTTAAAGTAGAATCTCAAGAGTTTGATGCTTCCATAGAGTCTCTAGGTGAGTTTAGAACAAAACTCTCAGGACTTAAACGCGATGACTTACCACAGTTTGAAGAGCGATTTAAAGCACTTTTTAAAGAAAAAACCATTCAAAAAACAGCGATGATTCAAGCCCAACTTGAACATCATGCCAAAGAGATAGAGTCTAAAATCGGTAAAATAAATGACTCCCTGCAAGCCATAGAGTACAATAGTGGTACTTACATCACTCTTGTGGCAGAGCCCTCCAACATCAAAGAGATACGAGAGTTTAAAGCAGACCTAAAGTCGGCTATCTCTTATGCCATTAGCGATGATAACAGCTATGATGAGGCGAAGTTTTTACAGATAAAAGAGATTATAGATAGATTTAACGGGAGAGAGGGGAGTAGTGAGATAGATAAAAAGTGGCGTTTACTTGTCACAGATGTAAGAAACTGGTTTAACTTTAGTGCGAGTGAACGCTACATTAGTGACGATAGTGAAAAAGAGTACTATGCTCATAGTGGTGGCAAATCTGGTGGACAGAAAGAGAAACTCGCTTATACAGTTTTAGCCTCCTCTTTGGCGTTTCAGTTTGGGCTAGAGTACAATGAGGTACGAAGTCGCTCTTTTCGATTTGTGATGATTGATGAAGCCTTCGGTAAAGGGAGTGATGAGAGTACAAAGTATGCGCTGCGACTCTTTGAAAAGCTCAATTTACAACTCTTAGTAATCACTCCTAAAACAAAGATAAATGTGATAGAGCCTTTTGTAAGTAGTGTTCATTTTGTGCATAATAGGGATGGAATGGACTCCTCACTTCTCTCTATGAGCATAGAAGAGTACCAGAAAAAGAAACGAGTGTAGCTATGCTCTATAATGTTGGCACGATAAAGAAAAAAATACTGAAGATTTATGAGAGTGGGGAGTTCTTTCGCTCTTTTATCGCCGATGAATCACTTTTTCCACGCTCTTTTAAACTCAAAACTCCCTCTCAAAAGAGTGTGAGAGAAAATATGACAACACTCTTTGATGAGATAAAGAGTTTAGAAAATTTGCAATTAGATTTAGAGTATAGAGAGTTTACTTTTAAAAGCTTAGGAGTGCAAAATCTCCCTGTTTGTGTCGTGATAGAGAGTGAAGCAATATTTTTAAAGTTTCTTGGAAAAACAGAAGAGTTTAGAGCATATAAAAGAGAGTATGAAAAGGCTGTAACTTATTTTCCCACTCTAAAAATGCTCTTTTTAGAGAGAGCAAATTTACTCTTAGAAAATAAAAATATTCTCGAAGAACTTTTACAGATTTGTCACTTTTTTATGAAAAATCCACGACCAGATATCTACATTCGAGAGCTTTCTATACAAGAAGTGGACACAAAGTTCATTCAGAATTACAAAGGGGTAGTAGATGCTTTTTTGGCTACTGTTTTAGATGAGAGAAATTATGAGTACGAGAGAGTAAAACTCTCACATAGTGGTTTTGAGAAGAAGTATGGGCTCAAGTATGAACTCCCTTTAGTAAGGTTTCGAATCTTAGATGAGGCACTTTTTTTGAGTGGTTTAAGTGATATTTCACTCACAAGTGAAGCTTTTGAGAGATTAAATTTTCAATGTAAAAATGTCTTTATAGTTGAAAATAAAATCACAATGCTCTCCTTTATTGAGAGAAAAGAGTCTATAGTTGTTTTTGGAAATGGCTATGGTGTTGGGATGCTTCAAAACGCCAACTGGCTCAAAGATAAAAATATCTACTACTGGGGCGACATAGATATGGATGGTTTTGCTATACTTTCACAAGTAAGAGGCTATTTTCCTCAGGTGAAATCTCTCTTTATGGATGAAGAGACAATTACAAAGTTTAAAGATTTAGCAGTTATATCTAAAGATAGTAAGATGAAGATATTAAAAAATTTAAACAAGACAGAAAGTCTGTTGTATGAAAGACTTAAAAGTAATTTTTATAAAGACAACTTTCGCTTAGAACAAGAGAGAATACCTTTTGAATATATTAGGGAAAAATATGATAAATTGTAAAGAAAACGAAATAGTTGAAGAAGTGACAGAAGAGTATGAAGAGGACTACTGTGACTAAAGAGAATTTTTAGTGGATGTTTTAAGAGATAAACCCTCAAAAGTATTTGTAAATTATGCAGTTCCTTCTGTATTTGGAATGTTGGCAGTCTCTAGTGCTACTGTAGTTGATGGTTTTTTTGTTGGAAACTACATAGGGGCATCTGGTTTAGCTGCTATAAACTTGAGTATGCCTATCTTCTCACTGCTTTTTGGTTTAGCACTTATGCTTAGCATTGGTTCAAGTGTTGTGAGTGGTAAGCTTATGGGTGAAGGTGACACTGAGGCTGCCTCTATAGTTTTTAGTAAGAGTATGGTAGTTATGCTGCTTATGGGTATTAGTTTTGCAGGGCTACTCTATATAAATATAGACAATCTTATAAGCTTTTTGAGCATTCCCGCAAATTTAACCGAGATGGTAAGCACATATCTTACTTGGATGCTCTTTTTTCTCCCTTTTTTAATGAGTGGATTACTGCTTGATTATTTTGTGAAAATAGACTCTCGACCGCTCTTAGCCTTTGGAGCTTTGCTTCTTACAGCTTTTGTAAATATAGTACTTGATTGGGCTTTTATAGTCTATTTTGAGATGGGTATTTTTGGAGCTGCCTTTGCTACAGGACTCTCTCAACTCTCTCTGTTGTTTGTACTTCTTCCTCACTTTTTTTCAAAAAAAGCTACTATAAAGTTTGTAAATCCATTTGGTTCATATGCTATCATCTTAAAAGCTGCGTTTAATGGAAGCTCAGAGTTTGTAAATGAGGTCTCAATAGGTATTACAACACTTATATTTAACTACATAATGATGCAGAGTTTTGGAGTTGTTGGGGTCGCTGCATACACGGTAGTGAGTTATGTTCTATGGGTGGCGATTATGGTGAGTTTTGGTATAAGTGATTCACTTCAAGCTCCTTTGAGTAAAAATTTTGGAGCAAAAGAGGTGCAAAGAATTGAGCAGTTTTTGAAGTATGCTTTTAGTTCAGTTATTATTTTTGGGCTTCTTTTAGTAGGTGTAGTTTTAGGCTTTCCAGAACTTATAATAGATGTGTTTTTAGAGAGTGGAGAGAAAGAAACAAGTGCTATTATTTTAGCCTTTTTAGCTCTTGTCTGGCCAGCATTTTTGTTTAGTGGTTCAAATATGGTAATCTCAGCTTACTTTACAGCACTTCATAAGCCTATATCTTCCGGTGTTATAGCTATTTCAAGAAGTTTAGTTTTTCCTATTTTATTTATAGTGACACTACCATTAATATTTGGAGATAAAGGGCTTTACCTTGCTATCGCAGCAGCAGAGTTTATGACATTAATTATTGCTATAATACTTTTTATAAAAAATAGTCCAAAAAATCTTATGAAAAAAGGGAGCAGTAGTTAATGCGTTTAGATAATTATTTAGTAGAAAATGAGTTTGTAGATAGCCGAAACAAGGCACAGACTCTTATAAAAGATGCATTAGTATCTGTAAATGAAAAAGTTATAAAAAAAAGCTCTTATAAAGTAGAAGAGGGAGACAGTGTAAGTGTTGCAGAGCATAAATCTTATGTCTCTAGAGCTGCATTTAAACTTCTAGAGTTTTTAGAAGAGATAGATCTTGATGTTAGTGGTTGTGAGGCTTTAGATATAGGTTCTTCAACAGGTGGTTTCACACAAGTTCTTTTAGAACGAAATGTTGCTGCCGTTACTTGTGTAGATGTAGGAACAGACCAGCTTCATAAATCTATAAGAGAAGATGCAAGAGTGAGTGTCTTTGAGTCTTGTGATATACGTAAGTTTGAGAGCCAAAAACAGTTTGATCTTATAGTGAGTGATGTTGCGTTTATATCTCTACTACACATACTTTATGATGTAGAGAGACTCTCTAGTGAGAAAATAATTTTACTTTTTAAACCACAGTTTGAAGTAGGTCGTGAAGCTAAACGCGATAAAAATGGCGTTGTAGTAGATAAGAAAGCAATAGTAAACGCAATGCAAAAATTTGAAGATGCTTGTGCTCTTTATGAGTGGCAACTAGTGAAAAAATTACCTTCAAAACTTACAGGAAAAGAGGGTAACTTAGAGTACTGCTACTACTTTAAAAAATAACACTTGATGATAAAGCTACCTATAGATGAAGTTCTACAAGAGTTAAAAAAATCTTTAAATACAAATCCTACTCTTATCCTCCAAGCACCTCCTGGTGCTGGAAAAAGTACTCGTGTTCCTCTTGCTCTTTTAGATGCTCCTTGGCTGAGAGAAAAAATAATCATTATGTTAGAGCCTCGGCGTGTGGCTGCTCGTATGGTAGCTACTCAGATGGCAAAACTTTTAGGTGAAGAGTTAGGTCAAAGAGTAGGATACCAAGTAAAGATGGATGCTAAACACTCTAAAGAGACAAAGATACTTGTAGTGACTGAAGCCGTTTTAGTTCGTATGCTTCAAG
>Ga0256826_1000622_pt1 | contig 21628 bp, 19 predicted proteins | sample CV79metaG_FD_185975 | JGI IMG/M metagenome (GOLD analysis project Ga0256826, IMG submission 185975) | Hydrothermal vent microbial communities from East Pacific Rise, Pacific Ocean - CV79 | ecosystem: Environmental > Aquatic > Marine > Hydrothermal vents | place: Pacific Ocean: East Pacific Rise...
AATTAACCCTTAACAATTAGCCCTTAACAATTAGCCCTTATCAAAACCCATTCAAATCCAAATAAATAGTGGGAATTAAAAGCAAAGCACCCAGTAAAATTAATACTATCATAAAAGGAGTAATCCATTTAACCCATTTTTCATAGGGGATTTTGGCGACTCCTAATACACCAATTAGTACTCCGGAAGTCGGAGTAATCATATTGGTAAAACCATCGCCAAATTGGAATGCCATGACTGTAGCTTGGCGCGAAACACCAATCAAATCAGAGAATTGTGACATGATAGGCATGGTAAGAGCTGCTTTGGCAGATCCGGATGGGATAAGAATATTGATAATGGTTTGGAAAACATACATCATTTGAAGGGAAGCCATTTTACCAAAATCATTCATGGATTGTGAAATATAATAAAGCAAAGTATCAATGATTTGGCCATTATTTAATATCACAATAATTCCTCCCGCTAAACCCACAACCAAGGCGGCTGAGGTGATGTCTTTTACTCCTTCAATAAAAAGCTGAGTGATTTTATTTGGGGAATAGTTCATAGCAGCTCCGGAAGCCAATCCCATAGCAAAAAACAAAGTGGCAATTTCCATCACATACCAGCCATAACCCATTACACCAACAATCAGGTAGGCAATAGTAAAACCAAGTAAAACGAGTATAAAAAAGTGAACAGATTTTCTCAATGAGAAAAAGCCACTAATAAGAAATAGTACTGTGAGTAATGGAATGATAGGTGTTTGATAATTACTGTTTCCAATGGCTAATTCACTTATAGGCATTTTAAAAGAGTAAATAATCATAATCACAGATAAAGCTATCCAAGTAATCCAAGCAGATTTTGGAGTATAGTATTTGATATTTTCTAAATGAGCACTCCCTTTATCTCTCCAATATTGATCTTCTTCATATACTACCGAAAGTTTAGGGTTTTTTTTGATTTTCGCAGCATAACGAAGTATCCAAATAATTCCTATTAAATTGATAATAATCCAGCTAAAGAAACGGTATTCAATACCAGAGAAGAGAGGAAGATCTGACAATCCTTGAGCTATTCCAATAGTAAAAGGATTGAGTAAAGCTCCGGCAAAGCCTAATCCTGCAGCAACAAAGCAAAGGCTTACGCCTACTATGGAGTCATAACCCATACTAATAGCTAAAGGAACAAAAATAATAATGAAAGCGATTGTTTCTTCACTCATTCCGTATATTGCTCCAAAAATGGAGAACATCAACATAATCATGGTGAGTATAATATTATCCACTCCCAAATACTTTATAAATCGATTATGTTCCAGTTTTTTAGCGAATTTCAAAAAGCTCATAATACCTACATCTATTGCTTTGCTTTCGTTCATAATCCAAAAGGCTCCACCAATAAGTAGAATAAAAACAATGATATCGGCTTTATCAACAAATCCATCAAAAAGAGCTGAAAACACTTGCCATGTCTGAGGTTCATTTTGAGTGTATTGAAAACTGTTTTCGGTAATTACTTCCTTTGTTGAGCCATTTTCTAATGTGACTACATGTCTGCCGAATTGTCCTCCAGGGACAAACCAAGTTAATGCCGCAACAATTACAATTATGTAAAAAACAATTACATACGTATGAGGGATATTTCGTTTTTTTGCCATTATTAAATGGTATTTCATTAAAATAAAGGCACAAAGGTATATTATTATCGGAATATTAATTACCCCTTTGTTAAACTATTGATTCACAAACTTCTTGAGTTTTCTAAATCCTTGTTGGTTAGTTATTTCGAGTAAGTAAACTCCTTTAGAAAATTCTTGCATATTTAATTCTTGCATTGATTCCCCTTTAATGTTTTTTTGACTGATGAGGCTTCCATTTATGGAATGTAGAGTCATTAAATACAGTCCAGGTTTTGTAATAATAAAGTGAAGGTCTCCATGTACGGGATTCTGATATATAATTATTGTGGAGTTTGTCCCTTGAGTTATGTGATTGGCTCCTGTATTTGTTCCGGTATAAACAGGAAGTATAATCTGTGTTTTGGTTTCGAGACCAAAGAATATACGCTGCATAGCTATGCGGGGAGTCATTATTTGCCCATTAAACTCATAATTCTGTCCATCGCCAACATCTCTCCTAAAAAAATCACCCGTTTCAATTGGTAAATTAGGGTTGCTTTGGTATCTTGGGTAGTTGGATGAGCTGATAAGCACTTTTAATCTATGTTGTTTCCCAAATGTATAAGCAATTGGAAGCATTTGAAAATCGAGCTCATACATTTGGCCCGATTCAATATTGGAGTATTCAACTTGGTCATTTGCTTGGCCATTGAAAATTGATGCTGCATACTCTCTGGCTCTAGCATTTACTGCTCCTTCTACTACAAAAAGCTGCCTGCCGTCTGGATAAACATCTATAATTCTCACAAAGAAATCTGCATCTGTAGGACCTGAACCATTCACACTACTACTGATAAAAAGCCTAACTTTTGGATATCCCATAATGCTGAGACTATCTTCAATAAGATCAGTTTCAAATTGTAAAACATCCTCTCTGTCCATGGTGAGAGGAGCGTAAATAGGATTAGCCAAATCTATAGGCCCTGCATTTGTTTTACTAATAACGGGAGTTCTTAGTGTTAAATTCCCTCCTCCTATAGTTTGTACCGGATCATCAGGATGATGTGAGTAACTAAGTTCCGGTTCATCTTCAGATGGCGCAGTTCTATCTATATTTCCTTGTGAATGCAAATAATAACTTGTCCAGGTGATGCCTGTTGTTAATGGAAAATCATCGGTTTCAAACCAATAATTTCCAATTTTCTCATTTCCGGAGATCCCATCGTTAACAGGACCAGGAACATAATACCTTATGTTTTTAATTTGCGAAAAATCAATAATGGGTGTTGCCGGATCGTTAACCGGGTCACTATTTGGAACTTGTACACTTGTATCAGTTTCTATGTTTATTGTAAAATGTAGTAAAGTATCGGGGGTCTGCATTTCCACAGGCATATCTAATAAATCTTCGTGGCCGGTGATATAATTTATCAAGTTTGGGAAACGGATATAATAATCTTCCGATGGTATTCTTAGGAGATTTGGGCCATACTCTTGCCAGTTAGGGCTCTCAGGGATAAGCATTTTAGGTTCTGCTAAATAATTGTCTTCTTGGTAGTTTAATAAATCTCGCAACCATGATAAAACTTCACTTCTTACAATTTTATCTACTCTAATATTGTCTGTATTATCTGATATATCTCCATATAAAATATTTACATCAAAAACATTTTCCGGGTATCTGATATCTCCCACAGAATCCATTCCAATAGTGCTGTGTGACCAAGGGCCTATTACCAACTTCTGTTGTGCTTGATTTTCATTGGATGTATGATCCATAATTTGATGATAGGTTTCTATTTGTCCATCTATAAAGATATCCCACCAACCTGTTAAATGGTATGCCGGAACTTCCAGATTTGCATAACGGCTTTTATTTCCATTAGAGGAGGATTCTCCTTCCTCATTAGTATTTGCATAGCTGCCATCTAAATCGGAGCGGAGTTGGTACTTAGGATACATAGCAGTATATCCATTCTCATCAGGATAGCTGCAAAATTGGTCTATTGACATATTAATTATCTCATCCGGTGATAAGCCGCCATAATCAAAAGTTGAATGAGTAGCGTTTTGCATATCTGTATCGTTGGGGTTCACTACAGCAACATCTTCCATTTGCCCGGTAAGCCAATTAACTATTAAGGCTTGTCTAAACACGCCATTTTGCTGAATCACACCATCAAAATATTCTAAAGTAGCTACGATAGGGACTATGGTTTTTAAGTCATTATGGGTATCATCTTTTTTATATGCAGAGGCCGCCTGGTACTGTGAATTTCCCATAGCAGAAGCCCCAAACATAGCCAAATAACCATTATAAGCTTTTGCAATAGTATCTGTTACACCATCATTATTTAAGTCGTATGCCCAAAATAGGCTGTCCTGTAAAAACTCAATACTCTCTCTTCCATCTTGGTGTTTTATGGAGTTATGTGGGTCGTTGATATCGGTAAAGTCGAGTATGTGAGATTGATTGGGATGATAAGCATTTTTTTTCCAAGCATCGGAATACATGGCAAAATAAACACCTTCTGATTCATATCTTCCACGCATATCTTGCAAGGTATATGCATAGCCCAATATATTCATGATAATGGCCAATGCATCTTTCGATCCCTTGCTGTAAGGTGTTCTAGTAAAAACCATAGGTAATTGGTAGGGGTTTGGATTTAGTTGAAAGTTGAGGGAATCGTAAATGAGTATTTGTATTCCTTTTGGAATTATTTGAATTGGGTATAAAGTGCTACCATAAAGTATATCAACCATTAAGCTGTCGGAGGTAATTGGCAAGTATAAATCTGTACTTAAATGTACACCATCGCTGCTAGTAAAATCATAAGTAAAACTTGTTGAAAAATCAGCAAACTCATCTAATTTACCATTTGGTTGAGCCCATGAAATTATAGAATAAATGACGAATATGGTACAGGCAATATTTTTCTTCATTAGGGAGCGGAATAAGATGAAATTGTATTATAGACCGCTAAGGTAATAAAAATAGTGTAAAGATCTCATATGTGTTTCAAATTGGAATTAGATTATTTTTTGTAAAATTTTAATACTTGGCGATAGCTTGTTGTGGATATTTCTATAAAATAGATGCCTGTATTTAGTTGATTTGCAGGAATTATTGATTCATTATTGGATGGTGAGGATTGGCCTCCTTCAATGGCTTTACCTCTGATATCATATAGGGTATAACGAAAGCTTGAAGAGTTTTTACAAGACAGATGAATAAAACTGATGACCGGATTACTTATTATATTGAAGCTAGGTTCAACCTGATTTCTGATACGCTCATTAAGGCCTACGTTTAAGCCTATTTCTACTGTCATAGAGCCTCCGCTTATATATCTGTCTTTTGCTGGGTTCGACCATTCATTTAATAAGTTGGGGAAGCCAATAGCAGGGAAAGGGTAAGAGGATTCTAGAAACCAAGGTCTGCCAAAATAATGATAGCTTTCATCATCAAAACTAGTTTCGCCTTGTGGTATTGCAGTTCCTCCATCGTTATTGGCATATTCAAAATGATTAGAACCGGTTAAGGAGTAAAATCCATATGGGAAACTGTTGCTTATTTCATTCCCAGTAATGTTTTGGTTTGCAGTTTCTTCTTGATTGCTACTAGTCATAATAAAACCATAAAGCTCAGTACGATTTCTAAAAAAAGTATTAAAAGGGCCACCTGGTCCCCAATAGTGGTCGATAATGATGTTCTGACAAATGTTTTCCTCAAAAAGATTGGCATAGGCAAAATGACCATGTACAGAAATGTCTCCTGAATAATCGTGGAGAGGTTCACTGCGATAGGGTTCACGCGAATAATTATAAGAGAACACATTTCCATTAGCTCCTGTTTTTACAACCATTGCATGTCTTAGGTTTTTAAAAATATTATTTTCCACCAATATTTCTCCGCTGTGTTTATTCAGTGTGATGCCATATCCACGAGTATCTGTTCCATCATATAGAAAAGCATCGTGAATATAGTTACCAAATAGAAAAATATTGGAGGAAGAGCTTATATAAATATGGCTTCCTTGACTTTTGGATGATTCTATACCACTCACTTGACAATTTATTGCGTATGAAAAATAAAAATTTTTTCCTCCACCATTTTCCGGTTCGTCAATTCTTTCTATGCTTAGGTTTTCAATTTTAACATTCCTTATAGGCTCTATCTTTCTTATTTGTGGATTCAGATTAGCTTCGTATGTAATTCTGATTTGGGTATTAAAAAACACTTGATTTTCACTCACATGATTTACTTGAAGTATTTGTCCTACCGAATGGGAAGCCCAGCTTGCAGGATTTGTATCCCAAGTTCCATTCTCTTCTTGAATTTCTACAAAATCACCTATTTGAAGTGAAGAGCCGGAGTTTAGGAAAATACTTTGGGATCCTTTATCGTATCCTGATAGAATAGGGTAATAATTGTTTGTTTGTGGAGCAGTTATAACAAATGCATGTTGGCTGTCGTTTTGAAGAAAGAATTTGAGATGAGTTTCTTCTGCTCCTTCGCCTTTAATAACTAAACCTGTATGAGCAATTATTGGTTGAAGCAAAAGATAAGTACCGGCAGGGAAAAATAATACTCCGGGGTTTCCATTCATATTATCAATTGCACTTTGAATAGCAGGTGAATCGTTGGTGGTACCATTTCCGGTTGCGCCATATTCACCAACCGATATAAAAATACTGGGGTCAGATATAGTTTGTAGAAGCCCGGCTTGCGACCAATCTACAGTTCTATCTTGAGGGATAGTTTGTGAGTAGCTTAACCAATTTGCAAGCAGGATAAACACTACCAAAAGGCATATGTTATTTGTGGTTTTCATTTTAATAATTGTTCTGAGGTAGATTTTATCAATAAGCGCGTGTTAAAGGTAATGAAATTGTTTTGCGATATCAATGTTTTATTGGGAATAAAAAAAGCCTTGGTACAAATACCAAGGCTTACAAACTGCCGTAGGCAGCTAATTACTAATCATCCTTTTTGTTTTTTATACCTTCTAACATCACTTTAGTTAGGCCATCTATATCATATTTATAATGAAGCCCCCAGTCGGTTTTAGCAACACTATCATCAATGCTGGCGGGCCAACTCTCGGCAATTGCTTGACGGAAATCAGGTTTATAAGAGATTGTGAAATTAGGGATATGCTTTTTTATTTCATTAGCCAGTTCCTTAGGATTAAAACTAATACCTGCTACATTATAACTAGAATGTAACGATAATGAATCATGGTCAGCTTCCATTAAGCTAATTGTTGCTTGTATGGCATCTTCCATAAACATCATAGGCAGGCTTGTGTTTTCATTTAAGAAGCATTCATACTTTTCTTTTTTTATAGCATCGTAAAAAATCTCTACGGCGTAATCTGTGGTTCCTCCACCTGCTTCTGTTTTATAGGATATTAGGCCTGGGTATCTAATACTTCTTACATCAATACCATATCTTTTTTGATAATACTCTATCCATCTTTCACCTGCCAGCTTACTTATTCCATAAACAGTATTAGGTTCGGTTATAGTGTATTGAGGAGTGTTATCACGAGGGGTAGTAGGTCCAAAAATAGCAATAGAACTGGGCCAGAATACTCGTTTTACTTCGGGTACTTCTTTAGCCAAATCAAGAATATTCATTAAGGATCGCATATTAATATCCCAAGCTTGTAATGGAATTTTTTCTGCATTTCCTGATAGTACGGCAGCCAAATGATAAATTTGGGTAATTTTATGACGGATTACAAAGTGAATCAGCCTATTATTATCCATAACATCTAATATTTGAAATGGGCCACTTTCCAATACATCTGTTGGAGGTTGTTTAATGTCGGTAGCAAAAACATGATTATTCCCATATTTTTTCCTTAATGCTATAACTAATTCAGAACCAATTTGTCCTGCAGCGCCAATAACTAATATTTTTTCCATTCTTTGTGGTTTTTCTTGGTGTTGTTTGCTGCAAATTTATAAAAATGATTGATTATAGAATTGCGGGATGGTGAAATGTGTATTTCTCGGAGGAAGAACTTTTATAGATCCTTCTTATTGAATAATTACACGGTGCATAGTTCCGGTTTCGTCCTGAATAAAATAGAATCCTGATGATAAATCAGAGATGTTTATTTGTTGAACATGAAACTTTTGCATTATAATAACACCGCTCATATTAAATAGTTTTACATTAGTTCTTTTGCTAAAATAGATTATTCCATCAGTAACAGGATTAGGATATAATTTTAGAAAGGTTTTACCTTGTTCCTCGGCAATACCATCAAAAGAATTTGAATAACCCGGTGTTGGATGAACATAGAGTTGCCATACTTCACCGGCATCAGGGTATCTCCCCTGTGATATATTAGCTAATTGTTTTTCATAATGTAATGTATCTAAAGGAAAAAAACCCGTGTTTTCACAATCAAATATTCCTATTTCTTCACCTCCACTTTTGAGTTTGAAATTGGTATGCATGGGTCCTTTGCTAGGTTCATTATCAGCCCAGAAAAGAGCGAAGTCGCCAGGAGCAAGTAAAATATTTGGCATTTTCCACTTGTCTTCATTACTGATATGGTCACTTAGGTATTTATCACCCAAATAAATATCATCTGTATCGGCATTATATAATTCTATCCAATCTCCAAAATCTCCATATTCATCAGCAATAATGCTGTCATTATCAGCCATAAATTCATTAATTACTAACTTAGGTTGACTAGACTCTTGGAAATGATATTCAATAGGTTCGCAAGGTGATATACGTGAAGAGCCAGCATTAATTACCGTTTTTATTTGATATTGAATTAGAGTCCCTATTGAAATATCGGAAAAACTATTAGCAAAAACGCCATCGCCGGCTTCTTTATCAAAATGCTCTCCATCGTCATACATCAATAAGCTTTTTGGCTCGTTGCCGTTTTCAGTATAATAGATAAATACCGAATCGGCTTGTTCTCTCACATAAGCTCTAATCCTAAGTTCATGCCCATTGTTTTTTACTTTATGCCTAATATGGTTTATAATTGCCTGATATTGAAAATTATTTAATTGTTGCAGAGCAGAATATCTTCTTGTAGATAAATATGTAAGCAAACCATAATCTACATGACCACCTAGAGCCATGGTATATGAATCTTGAAAATCTTGAAAGCTAAATCCATAATCCAGTGGATAATAAGGGTCATTTTCTACATAAGGAGCTATCATATCTTTTATTTCAAGGATGCGATTAGATAGAGCTGTTCCTGAAATACTGTCGGCCAAAAGTTCACTCATATATTGAGAGAAAATCTCATTAATTTCGGAACTGCCCATCAGTTTTGTATATAAGGGTCGTGGTTCTCCATGTTTATTCCAATCGTAAATATTTCTATTTCCCCAGTCTCTACCAAGCCAATCTATTCCTAAAGTATTATCTAAATCGTAGGGGATATATTCTATTTTATTTGTGGAAGTATTATGATATAAATAAAAATTATTTTTGTTATAAAGAGGGCCATCCCAGTTGCCAATAAGTATATCAACAGCCATTACACGGAGGTAATCATATATATTATAAATATTCTCTAATTCGCAAAGTAATGCGGAACTAGGTGCATCATTTAAAACGTTGATAAAATGTGCAATATCTGTATAATCATCTATTTGTTTATTGGTTTTTAAATCGTAAACTCTTCTGTCACCTTGCATATGTTTATAGTTTTCCGGATTGCTTCCTCTGTCATCCAAATCAGCAGGCCATAGGCATTTAAACAAATTACCATTTTTGTTTTTAAAGCGAGATTCAGCAAATTCTTCATCAATATGTTCTACTTGAATATACAAGCCATAATAGTTGCCATTGATATAAACTTGAACATGACTGGACCTTGGGGCAGGTATTCCAAATTTTCGCATCAAATCCCATGATACTTTTGAACGAATGATGCTTGGGTCATTATGTTCTCCATTGAGGTTGAGTTTTTCTATGCCAAAATATTTTCTGCCCGGGGAGAACGTATTGAAAGATACTTTAAATGATTTTTTATAAGCATTTCTAGAAGTATTACCTCTCAAACGGAAACCAATTTTGGGTAGAGTATCATGGAGTGTATCAGAAGTGAAAACAAACTGTGCGCGAAATTCAATATTGCTTTCTACATGATTATAAATCCAATCTAAAGTGTCGGGGTTGATGGTAATATCAATCCTAGGAACCATATCATCTCTAAATAATGGGCCTTCATTAGGAAATTCTGCTTGTGAAAAGGAGAATAAACTTATGAAAAAGAAGAGGGAAATAAAAAACGTTTTTAAAAGATGATTTTGCATTTTTTTTGATTTTGGTTTTCGCTATTATAAAAGTTGTCTTTTGTCAAATAATAGATAAATAATCTGGAATATGTTCCAAAAAACTATATTGGTTTTTTTTAAAATTTAACTGGCAGCAGAAATGTTCTAGCCCATTTGTTACTATTAAAAAATCCACTCTTAGGCTTAGGTTATATCGGGCGATTTGGTCGAAAACTTTTTGATTAATTTTTACTGAGGGAGCCTTACATTCAACTATAAGCAAAGGATGGCCAAACTTATTAAAAGCCACAATATCTGCACGTTTTTTCATCCCATTTACTTTTAGGCTGTACTCTGCTGCCAATAACCCGGAGGGATACTTTTTATCATTTATTAAGTACTCAATAAAAACTTGCCTTACTTCCTCCTCAGGTGTTAGTGCAACAAATTTATTTCTAAGCTTATCAAAAACTTCATGCTTCTCATTAAGAAAACGAGTTTTTAATTGACATGGTGGAAGATTATATTTATTTGGGTTCATTAGTTTGATGTTATAATAAATTGTTTTCTGATGATTTATTAAACAGAAAGTATTTAGTATTTAATCATTTTAGTGACTAAGTTTTGTTTATTATATAAATACAAATGGAAAAAGTAGACACCTTGAATAACTTCAACGCCTTCATTGTTTTTTCCATCCCATAGGAAAGTATTCTTACCAATCTGATTTTTGCTAGATTGATAAGTATATATTGTTCTTCCACTGATGTCTGTAATTGCAATTTTTACTTTTTGTTCTTCTGCCAAGAGGTAATTTATCGTTGTACTATTGGAAAAAGGGTTGGGTTTATTTGTTAACACAAATGAGTTACTAAAAGCTACAGGTTTTTCTGATCCTATACCAGATATAATAATATCACCAGAATAAATATTATTAGTGGAAGCCACAAATAAGGAAGCCCCATCCTCTGAAAACACAAGGTCTTTCACGTAATCATTTGTGGGGAAATTCCCGGTAATATCAACCCAATCAGTTCCATTATCTGTTGAAAGTAGAATTTGATAAGGGCTAATAGTAATCACCGCAATCGTATTAGGATAAACAGAATTATAAACAATTCGTTTGCAACTTTTCGGATATATTTGAGTCCAGTTTTCCCCGCCATCAACAGTTCGGTACAAACCATTATCGTTTGAACAAATGAGCGAATTCTCGTCACTCTTGTTCATATCCAAACAATAGACACCTAAATTGCTTGGTAAACCATTACTTGCTGCTGACCAAGAAAGCCCACCATTAATAGATTTTGTAACTAGTGCATCACCGGAAATATACAAAGTATTAGCATTAGTGGGGCTTATTGCAATAGATGTCATGAAAGTGTGCAAATAATTTGTTTGTTGAATCCATGCTTGCCCACCATCTATCGACTTTAATAAATCCCCCGGAGTAATATCCGACACCCCACAAGCATAAAAAACATTGGGGTTGGAGGCTGAATATTTAATATCCGAAATATAACCACCATCAGAAGAGAATGTTGCATTATTAGATTCGCCCCAATCATCACTAAACTCCATATACCCTTTAAACCAAGCGTTCACTCTACCAGTGATAATTCTTCCCGGTATATTAGGGTTTGAGCTAATACTACGGACAGACCGGCCTATGGAGCCTGTTTCAATTCTGGGAGTCCATATGTTTGTTTCTATATTCCAATACCAGAAACCTTCCTCGGCACCTACCAATAAAACCTGATTATCTGTATCAAGATGAAGACATTTAAACATGGTTCCTCCAAATGGACCCACTGGAGTCCAAACTTGTGCGCTAAGATGTATGGTTAAAACAAGAGTTAAGAGAACAAAAACTTGAATTTTAAGAAATAATAGAATATTTTTCACAATAAAAATATTAGTTGATTTAATACAACAAATATAGCACCAAATATTTGATTTTTAACTGCATGAAGGCTGAGTATATTTTTATCAAATATGTTGAATTTTATGGGATGTTTAAGTCTATTAATTTCTGTATTTTTGTACGAAATATTGCTTATGAAGACTAAACAAGAAATTGTTAGCAATTGGCTAACCCGATATACCGGACTAAGACTTGATGAATTTGGTGAATTTATCTTGCTCACAAATTTTCAGAACTATGTAGAACTTTTTGCCGAGTGGAATAAAGTTGAAGTAATTGGTAAAGATTTAGCCATGCCATCTGCGACAGCTCAGGACATTACTATTATTAATTTTAGCATGGGCAGCCCAAATGCTGCTACTATTATGGATTTAATTAGTGCAGTTAAACCCAAAGCATGTTTGTTTTTAGGAAAATGTGGGGGTTTAAAGAAAAAAAATAAATTGGGTGATTTTATACTCCCTATTGCCGCTATAAGAGGAGATGGAACAAGTGATGATTATTTTCCTCCTGAAATACCTGCCTTGCCTGCATTTAGCCTACAAAGAGCGCTTTCTAGCATTATTAGAAGTAGGAATATGGATTATTGGACAGGAACTGTATATACAACCAATAGAAGAGTTTGGGAGCATGACGATAACTTTAAAGAGTATTTGCGCGAAACACGTGCTATGGCTATAGAAATGGAAACAGCTACCATTTTTACCGTTGGTTTTCACAATCAAATACCTACAGGTGCTTTGCTTTTAGTCACTGATCAGCCTATGATTGCCGAAGGTGTAAAAACATCTGAAAGTGATAAATTAATTACTCAAAATTTTGTGGAAACCCACTTGAGAATAGGCATTGATGCACTTTTAGAAATAAAAAATAGTGGTTTGGCTGTGAAACACCTGAGGTTTGATATGGAATAATTATGGCTGAGTTAACATACGACCAAATATTAAATGATTTACAAAAAAAGATATACTATCCTATTTATCTTTTAAGTGGCGAAGAGTCTTATTTTATAGATTCCATTGTGAATTATATGGAGGAGAATATCTTGGATGCTATGGAAAAAGAGTTTAATCAAACAGTACTTTATGGGCTCGATACCAATGTTGGGGCATTAATATCATATGCTAAAAGTTATCCCATGTCGGCAAATTATCAAGTTCTTATTGTAAAAGAAGCACAAAATGTAAAAGAGCTGTCTTTGCTGGAGAGTTACATTGCCAATCCTCTTAAATCTACCATATTAGTATTGGCTTATAAGCATAAAAAAGTTGATAAACGTTTAAAGTTTTACAAGCTTTTAAAAAAGGCAGGAGTTGTTTTTGAGTCAAAAAAACTTTACGAAAATAAAATTCCGGAATGGATACAGAATTATATTAAAAAACAATCGTATAAAATTCAAGTTACTGAATCTGCTTTACTCGCTGAGTATTTGGGAAACGACCTTAGCAAAATTACTAATGAATTACAAAAATTGACCATTACCTTAAAAAAAGGAGCTTTGATAACTCCGGAGGTTATAGAGGAGAACATTGGTATTAGTAAAGATTATAATGTATTTGCCTTAACAGATTCTTTAGCAGAAAAGGATGTGTTTAGAGCCAATAAAATTATTCAGTATTTTAGTAGCGACGAAAAAAACCATTCTATACATGGAATAATCCCCATACTTTACAGTTTTTTTCATAAGGCTTTAGTTTATTATCAAATTCCTAATAAATCAAATAAGTATGATGTAGCATCCAAATTGGGAATCTCTCCGGGATTGTTGTTTAGATATGTTCAGTGTTCTCAAAACTACCATCCTATGAAACTGGCAAAAATTATTGGTTATTTAAAAGACGCTGATTTAAAGGCAAAAGGACTTAGAGCTACTAATAATTTAAAAGATGCAGAAACTTTGCGTGAGCTTATATTTAAAATTTTGCATTAGTATATTTAGTAAAGCTTATTAAAGCGTTTAAATAATTATGAGGAGAATTTTGCCCACTAAATTCAAAAAGGTAAGATTCTATTATCAATTAGGACTCAAGCAGGTATAATAATCTTAAAGAGGAGAAACTAAGGTTTTACTATAAAATCTAGCTTTCTATATCCAAAAACTTCTTCATCTTCTGAAAAAGGATTTTACCCAGTATAGGTTTTGTGATATATTCATCACAACCTGAGTCAAAAACTTTTTGATAATCGGAGTTTAAAGCATAGGCTGTTTGTGCTATTACAGGTAGATCTGGGCGGAATTTTTTTATTTTTCTTGTAGCTTCGTAACCATCAATAAAAGGCATTCTTATATCCATTAATACAATATCTATATCATCATTATCACGGCATATGTCAATTACTTCTCTACCATCTTTTGCCCAAAGTACTTTTATTTTAGTTTTTCTAAGGAAGGTTTTAAGGAAAAGGAAATTATCATCAACATCTTCGGCAATTAATACGGTCTTGGTTGACCAATCGTAAGTTTCTTTCTGGGTGTCCATAATTAGAAATTGTTTATCTATTCAAATATAGTAAATTTTTGTTTCAATCAACAAAATGATTTTCGTTTTTTCAAATTATTCAGTTTTATGATAGCTATAGGCATTTGCTTGTGCTGTTGGCATTATTAAAACATCATTTATATTGGCATGAGGTGGAAGAGTTGTTGTATAAACTACCACATCAGCTATATCTTTTGCACTAAGTGGCTTATAACCCTGATAAACCTTTTTAGCTGCATCTGTATTTCCTTTTAATCTAACTATACTAAATTCTGTTTCTACTGCTCCTGGAGCAATTTGAGTAACTTTTATACCATAGGGGAGTAGATCAATTCGCATACCCTCGGTTATTGCTTGAACTGCACTTTTAGTTCCACAATATACATTCCCATTAGGATAGGCCATTTTACCTGCCACCGATCCAATATTGATAATATGGCCTTTATGATGAGTCTTCATTAAAGGAATAACTTCTTTGCTCAAGTAAAGCAATCCTTTTATGTTTGTATCAATCATTACTTCCCAGTCATTCAACTCTCCTTTATCAATAGGATTCACTCCGGCAGCGAGCCCTGCATTATTAACGAGCACATCTATGGCTTGTAAATCTTTAGGTATCTCTGCAATTGCCTGAGCAACATCTTTTTGTATTCTTATATCGAAGTTTAAAGTAATCACAGAAATATTGAATTCGTTTTCAAGTTTGGTTTTCAGTTCATCGAGTCTTTGTTTACGACGACCGGTTATGATTAAGTTATAATTTTTTGAGGCAAATTCAATGGCACAAGCTTGGCCTATTCCTGCAGTTGCACCGCTTATTAGCGCTATTTTTTTTGGCATTTTATTTTATTTAAGCTATTTCTAAAGCAATTTTCATCATATCAGTAAAGCTCAATTGTCTTTCTTCTGCTGTGCATTGTTCTCCTGTTAGCAAGCTATCACTAACAGTTAATAAGGTTAAGGCTTTTCTTCCATATTTGGCTGCTAACGTGTAAAGTGCGGCTGATTCCATTTCAACCACCATTACTCCAAAGTCTCTCCATTTTTGGTAGGGATCTTTTTCATAATCATCATCATAGAATGTGTCCGATGCTAAAATATTACCAACTTTCACATTCATGTTTTGTGATTGGGCAAAATCATAGGCGTTTTTCAGTAATTCAAAATCGGCGATTGGGGCATATGATTTACCATCGAAGCGTAAAATATTCATGGCGTTATCTGTAGAGCTAGCCTGACCTAAAACAACATCTTTTAAGTTTACATTTTCGTTAATACTTCCGCAAGTTCCTATACGCATGAGTTTTTGAACTCCATAGTCACGCATTAATTCATTTAGATAAATAGAAATAGAGGGGAGTCCCATTCCTGTTCCTTGTACAGAAACTCGTTTACCTTTATAATATCCTGTATATCCTAGCATTCCTCTCACTTCATTATACAGTTTGGCATCTTCCAAAAAATTTTCGGCAATAAACTTTGCTCTTAAAGGGTCACCGGGTAATAATATAGATTCGGCAATTTCGCCGGGTTTTGCATTTATATGTATACTCATATTAATTCTTATTGGTTTATTGAGTTTTTAATTTGCAGTGATTAAAAACTCATCAAGTTAATAATCTCATTATTTCTGTTTTCTGCTTTGGTTTTCAATCCCTGCTTGTTAGTTTTAAAATTTCTTCGGCAAATTTAAAAGTTTCTCGTTCTACTCCTTCTATATCATGCGATTTAATTTCTGATGCCATAGGATGAACACCAACCTTTGCAAAAGCATGTTTCCTTTTTTGGTTATTTGGAGTACCTAAATGTTCAAACATATCTAGCTCAGCACTTACTTTTACTGTAGGATCCTGATGCTCTTCATCTTTGTAATAATAACCAAGAAAAACGGGTTGTTTTACCTTTGCAAAAGTTTCATCATTCATGGTATTTTCTACAAGACTTTGTAAATATGCCACTGCTTCCAGCCTATAGGACGATTGCCAATATTTTCTTTCTAAAGGAGGGTCATCTGGGTATTCAACCATTTCGCCATTTGCTAATTTACCTATTTGCAATCCCCAAGGATATGTGAGTATTTTTGTCATATCATCAAACATTTCAATGTTTGGAGAATAAAGGATTAAAGCTGAAATATCAGGGTTTGAAGAAGCCAATAATAGAGAAAGTGTTCCGCCTGTGGATGTGCTCATTAGGATTATTTTATCACCCAATTGGCGGGCGATTTTTAATGATTCTTTTGCAGATTCAATTAAATTATTGGGAGTCATATCCAAAAGATTATTCCCTGTTTCCAGTCCATGGCCATAAAGCCTTGGAAAATATGCATTCATGTGATATTTTTTGGCAAAATCTTCGTGCACAGGAAATCCTTCCTTTGGGCTGGCTGAAAACCCATGAAGGTATAGTAGGCAATATTCGGTTTTTTGAGGAATACTATCTGCAAAAATAACTTTGCTTTGGTTATCAGGTTTTAGAAAATCAGTGCTTTGCTCGCTTGCATCAATCTGATTCTTTAAAATTTGAATATCTATTTGCTCATGAGCTAAAGGGACATCCCAATTAGTGTTTGGTTTTTCTGTCATTGGGCCTAATAAAAAGATACCAACAATCACCACAATTACAATAAGAAATTTTTTCATTTTCAGGTTTTTTTATTCGGTAGGCAAGTTACAAATTATTTTTAGTTGAGAAATTAGGAAGACAAGATCAAAATGTTGTTAAGCTATTCATCATCCATATTTTAAAACTCCCTTGGTAAATTGAATAGGTCAATGTGTTTGTAATTACTTTCTCAACCAGTCTTTTTGCTCCTGTTATTTCTAATTCTTCCCATTTACCAGATGTCTTTTTTTCACTGTGTTTGGGATTTTCTCCTTATTATTCATTCATTTTTCTTCTAGTTGTGGGATGATTATCTGTCAAATTTTGCTTTTCTTGAAAGTAAAAATTTCATAGATATAATTATCTCGAATAATAAAAATGAGGGCAATAATGATGAAGCTTTGGCGAAGGGCATCATTGGCTTGTTGAAAAAAAGTGCTTATATCATAAAGTGCCAAAGTAGTCATGGTAAGTATTTGAAGTAAATAAAACAAGCCTAAATGCTTAAGAGCTGTCAAAATCATTTTTTTACTTGGTTTTAATGCCACTAGTAACACGTACCAACTTAATAACACAATTATTGAAAGTCCAAATAGCTCCATTTGCATGCAATAGCCCTCCTTACCCACGGCTACACAAAAATCGGGATGTGCATTATCCGTTTTCAAAACAGGAGTAATATTTGAGAAGGGAGATAGCAAGACAGATGCTCCAAATTTTAATAATTGCGCATATATTTTCTCCAGTCCTATCATCCATAGGAGGAATAGACTGATGGTACTTCCTATGAGGATGGATATTTTTTTAGTCATTTTCTAAAAGAGATTTGTCGTTACGCCAAATATAAAGAATGAAAACCACTAGGCCAAAAACTATAGTCCACACATAATCATGAACCTGATGAAATATTGTTGGGAAAAACTTTCCTACATATCCCATAATGATAAACCTAAAAGCATTGAGAAAGAAGATACTAACTACGAATATTACAAAGTTAATCAGTTTGTCTTTTAGTGACCACTTACCAAAAACTACAAGCGCAATAGCAAAGAGATAAAAATTATAGGCTGTGCACTCAAATATAACTTTCATATTATAGTCGGCTACATTAATAAGCGGACTACCACTAGATTCAACCGGAAGAAATAAAATATTACCAATAATAACAGTAGAATCCACTACAAATTTTACAAAGAAATCCATGATGGATTCATGAATAATGGGAATGTAAATAATGGCCATTAAAACTCCCCATAGGGCAAATGAGAATAATAAAGGTTTCAAACGATCCAAAGCTTCCTTCTTTTTAGCTTGTTCTGCTTTTTCAATTGCTAATTGTTTTTTTAGCTCTTTTTTGTCTTTCTTTTCTGTTGCCAAATTATAAGTTTTTATAATAGGTTTTTAATAGATTATCTGCGGCTTTATAGGAGGAGATTTCTTGCTGCAAGACTTGCTTTTTCACCTGTTTCATTAAAGTTTTTATTTTTTTATTCTGATTGAAATTTTGCTGTAATTGATATTCAATGCTTGCTTGTAAAACATGCAGACTTTGTTTGTTTCGTTTCAAAGCAAAGTAATTATTAGCAGTCATTTCATGAATATATTCATCAATGATTTTCCAAACATCTGTTATTCCATCACCTGTATAGGCCGAGCAGGTTTGAGTTTTTGGAATCCACCCCGAATCTGTTGGTGGAAATAAATGAAGAGCATTGGCATATTCTCTCCTTGCCAATTCGGCTCTGTTTTTATTATCGCCATCGGCCTTATTGATGAGAATAGCATCTGCCATTTCCATAATTCCGCGTTTAATTCCTTGCAACTCGTCACCGGCACCGGCAAGCATTAAGAGGAGAAAGAAATCTACCATAGAGTGAACTGCAGTTTCACTTTGGCCAACACCCACTGTTTCAACCAAAATAACTTCGAATCCTGCTGCTTCACAAAGAATAATACTCTCTCTTGTTTTTTGGGCAACTCCTCCCAAAGAACCTGCCGAGGGAGAAGGACGGATAAAAGCTTTTTGATCACCGGTAAGTTTTTCCATACGAGTTTTATCGCCAAGGATGGAGCCTTTTGTTCTTTGGCTACTTGGGTCTATTGCTAAAACAGCCAAATTTTTATTTAGTACTTTGGTGATATGAGTTCCAAAAGCTTCAATAAAAGTACTTTTCCCAACTCCGGGAACTCCGGTTATTCCTATTCGAACAGATTTGCCAGATCGTGGTAAACATTCTTCAATAATATCTTGGGCTATTTTTCGATGTTCAATCAGGTTGCTTTCAATAAGAGTAATGGCCATACTTAGAATGGTTCTGTTGCCGGAGAGTATTCCATCCACATACCAAGAAACAGGTTTTAGTGTTTTGGTTTTTTTTCTGGCGGTAGCAAAACGAGGGTTGATGGAGCTAGGTTGCTCTATTCCACTTTTTACTTTTAATGCCGATTGATGATGTTCTTTTGAAGTCATATTGCTTAGGCAAAGATAAAAATATGACAGGATGAAGCGAAAAGATTTTTATATATTTTAATAGCAGTTGTATTAATGGGATAAAAAATCTTTTTTTTAACCTGTAATTATATCAAACTTAAACAGGATGAATTTTAATATGTTTAGTTAAAAATAATTCAATTACCAAATAGATGCTATCTTGTTAATAGATTCTATTTCTTGTTCAACTCGTTCTTGTGCCGACAGGCCTCCTCTATGGGCTAAAGGAATATATAAAGGAGTATAGTCTGTTATTCCTATATGTTCCAATATATTTTTCATATACAATACATTGTGATCCCATTCTTTCATAGGAGCAATTCCAAAGTGACCACCTGATGTTGTGATAAATAGTGCCTTTTTATTTTTAATGAGCCCTACAGGTTTGGGTTCTCTATTTTTATAAGTAAATGTTACTTGAGGAATTACAAGATGATCTATATAGGCTTTCATGCCGGAGGGAATGGACAAATTCCACATTGGTGACACAAAAATATATCTATCATAATTTGCAAATTCTTTTGCTATTTCGGCTACTTTTCCATTAGGGTTTTGATAATCGCGTAAATCTTCACCACTTAAATGTGGATAATTAGATACGTCTCTATATTCTAATTTCACATTTTTATTTTTTTGTTTAAAAATTTCAATAAACTTTTTTAAAACTGTCATAGAAACCGAATATTGTTCGGGTTTTGGGTTTGCTGTAATTACTAATACTCTCATTTTTTATTTATTAAATTATTATTTATTCTTTTTAATAAGCTATTCAAAGTATTTATTTCATTGGTAGAAAAACCTTCTAATACATTGTTTACTGATATAGCAGCCTCTTTAGCTACATTTTTTCTCGTTTCTTCTCCCTTTTTTGTAAGAGAAATTATTGTTTCTCTTTTGTCAATATTTGAAATGCTCTTATTTATATATCCTAATTTTAAAAGATTAGATATAAGGCTATTAACACTTGCTTTGTTCTTTAATGTTATTTCACTTAGTTCTTTTTGTGTTTTCTCATTTATTGATAATATTTGCAGTATTATCCATTGTTCAGTAGTAATTCCAATTTTAACTTGTAGTATTCTTTGTGCTAAATTATTGGTTATTAGTCTGGAAGATTTTCCTATTAATTCTGTTGTCAAAAATTTGTTCATATTGCAAAAATACACATTATTAGTTTGAATTCAAACTAATAATGTAAAGATAGTCCTCTCTATACATTTTGTTGTTGCTTTAATATGGTTTAGGTTTCAGTCAAAAACCTCAGTTGCTCTTGGTTTTATATAAACAAACTATTTAAGTGTTTTTAATCAGATTATATGTTAAATATAATTTGTAGTTTCGTTTGTGAAAAAGAATGCTATTTCCCAATTTCAAGATAAGTGTTTTACTTGAGAGGAGATAAAAAAAATAAATAGGTGAGATCAACAGCTTTTAATACACGTTTTTTACTTTCAATGCTTTTTATTTCTATTCTTGTTCCTTTGGTTTTAAAGGCTCAAAATCAGATAGAAAAACAAAATAAAGAGGAGATGTTCATTAAATATTCTCATTTATCAAAGGATGAACAATTTCATCTATCAGAACGTAAATCTTTTGCCCTTAAAGCTTTGTCATTGTCAAAGGAACTAAACAATCCTATTGATAAAATAAATGCATATACAGATTATGGCTATATTTTGGCTCAAGAAGGCTATTATTTTAAAGCTTTCAAAATATTTGATACTATTAGCTCTATTTCTGATTCATTAGCTTATCATACTCAAGAGGATTGGCGACGAAAAGCCTTTTTCCTAAATATTGAAGGAATTTTGTATAAGGAATTGGGTATTTATGATAAATCGATTGCATGTTATTACAGCTCATTAAAAATTTGCGATTCGTTGCCATGGGAGAACGGACAAGCTACTGCTTTAAATAATATTAGTAATTTATTTTTGCTACAAGGTAATTTAAAACAAGCGGCTATATTACAGAAAAAAGCCTTGACTATTGCTAAAAACACTCAAGATACTGGTAAAATTTACGATGCTTATTATAATTTAATGTTGATTTATTCTGAAAGTAATTCTTTGGATACTGCTCATTATTATGCCAAAAAAAGCAAAGAGATATTACCTCGTTTGAAGAGCTTATATCAAGATTGTTTTTTTTATAATGATTATGCTACATTATTATTTAAATCGAGCAGGATTAAAGATGCGAAATATTATTATACTAAGGCTTTATCTTTAGCCCTAGAAAACCATTTT
>Ga0256826_1000623_pt1 | contig 21625 bp, 23 predicted proteins | sample CV79metaG_FD_185975 | JGI IMG/M metagenome (GOLD analysis project Ga0256826, IMG submission 185975) | Hydrothermal vent microbial communities from East Pacific Rise, Pacific Ocean - CV79 | ecosystem: Environmental > Aquatic > Marine > Hydrothermal vents | place: Pacific Ocean: East Pacific Rise...
TCTCTAAAATATTTTTCACCATGCTCTTCAAAAATATTTTTAACTTTACTATTTGCTTTTGATTCAATGAGATCATCTGTATCAATATTAAAACAATTGTACTTTTCTGCATAGGCTCTAGCTGTTGTGCCTTTACCTACACCCATAAAACCTATAAGAATAATATTCTTCTTCATCTATTTACCTTTTTATAATTATCATATTTTACAATTATACTAGGTTATGATTACAAACTTTCAATATTTCCAACTACTTTACCAACAATTTGAATCTCATCTGCTGTGATAATTTCTGGACTATATGCCTTATTGTCTGAAATTAACTCTATCATTCCATCAGCTCTTTGTCTTATACGTTTAATAAATAGCCCTGCCGTAGTAGATGCTACAAAAATTCCATCTTTATTAATATTTGTCTGACTTCTATCTATAAATACAATTGACCCATCTTGTAGTGTTGGCTCCATTGACTCACCATCTACATTTATAGCTTCCAATATTTCATTTGAAGTGGGTACGATATTTCCCATAATTGTTCTATCTATAGAAAGTACTTCATAATCTTCTTCAAAATTAAAAGCTCCACCACCTGCACTGGCACGAACATCTGCAAAATAATGAACTTGAAAAAATCTATCTGTCTCTTCTGCTAACATCTCAATGGCTTGATCAAAGAACAACCAATTAATACTTAACTTCTTATTTGCACAAAACTCAAGTATCTCTTTAAAAGGAATTGAGTTTCTTTTTTTCATTGTCGCAAATGTTGTTTGAGGTATTGTTAATGCCTCTGCAACATCTTTATCAAACACCTTTTTAATATGTTTTTCCTCTGCGATTATCTGTTTTATTTTTGCTATTACATTTTTTAAATCATACATTTTTAACCTTCATTTATTTTATTTTATAAATTATATGACAATTTGACATATTTACTACTTAAATAAGTTTATAATATTATAATTTGGAATATTTATTGAAAAAAGGATTTAAAATGAATGTAAAAACAAATAAAAAACTATTAAATGAAGCTATTAATAGTGGGTGTAAAACTGTTGCAGAGTTGGCTCTTTATTTAAAAATAAGAACCAATATGCAAGCTATATATATTAGTATTTAATCTATAAGTAAAATTTTAACTTTATCTCCCATAACTTTTGGAGTATCGTCTTCTGAGGTAACTAACAGTGCAGTTGAATTAAGCATATTTGTTAAAATAGCAGATGAACCAGACTTTTTACCATTAAAGTCTACAAAATATTGACCATATTCTAAAGAGTAATTACATGCTGTAAATTCTGCTTTTTTAATATGTTTATTAAAAGGAGTTCTTAGTGTTGCTTCAACAAGTCGCAATGAACATTTTCCTTTTTGTAATTTAGAAATTAAAGGAACCATATATAATAGTGCTGTTACCGTTGAAGAGTAAGCAAAACCCGGAAGAGAAACAATAAATTTATCATCTTTTTTTGCAACCATAATGTGTTGCCCAGGCTTTACACGTACACCTTTAAAAAGTACTTCACAACCAAGTTCTACAATAACATCTTTTACAAAGTCAAAGTCACCAACACTCACACCACCTGTAGTGACAACAATATCACTTTGAGTTAAAGCACTCTTAACATTATTTAAAATATTCTCTTTATCATCTGCGATACAACCTAATTGCATTGGTATACCATCATACTTTTTAACCAAAGCTTCTAAAATATAGTTATTTGAACTACGTATCTGTGCATCTGAAGTTTGAAGTTCTCCTAACTCAAGAAGCTCTGAACCTGTAGATAAAATAGCTACTTTTGGTTTTTCATATACTAAAGGAGAGACTACATTAAGACTTGCCATAACTCCAATATCTGCAAAGTCTATTTTTGTTCCTTCTGAGAGAAGTTTTTGCCCTTTTTCATAGTTTTCACCTATAGCTCTGACTGAAAATCCAAAAGGGATCTCTTCATTAATAATAATCTCATCTCTATCAACCGTTACATTTTCAATAGGAATTAAAGTATCAGATCCTTTAGGCATAAGAGAACCTGTAAATGTCTTAATACAACATCCACCTATCACCTCCTCTGTCAAATCAGAACCAGCAGGATTAATACTTGAAATTTTTAAACGACCTAAAGCTAAGTCTTCATGTTTTATTGCGTAACCATCCATTGCTGAGGTCGGAAACTCTGGTGAATTGTGGTCTGTTACAATATCTTCTGCAAGTACATATCCTAAAGTATCTGTTAAATATTTTTTTGATACTTTATAATTTTCTATTTTGACATTTTTAATAATCTCTTGTGATTCATCGAAGTGCATAAATGCCATTCTTTTTCCCTTTTTTGTAATATTTAATACTAGTTGTCAGTAAACCAAGCCTACGCTAGAAGACCAGAACCTTCCATAGGAGTACTTCTATCTTCTGCATAAATTCGTTTTCCATTTTTTACATCATACTTCCAAATAGGAGCATTTGCTTTGAAGTCTTCTACAAATTCATCAATAAGCTCTAACGCTACTCTTCTTTTTGGAGAAAATACTGCTGAGATGTAAGATGAAGTATGTACAGGCACATCACCAATGGCATGAGCCATTTTTACTTTTGCACCTAAACTCTCAGCTTTTTCAACCCAAGAGTTAAACCATTTTTCTAAAACAGGTTCATAAATATCAAAACTCAATGCTTCAATGTTATCTTCTGCACGAATGGTTCCTACAAAAGGAATGTATGCTCCATAGTTGGAGTTCTCTTCTTCATGTAACCACTTAGAAAAAATGGCTTCTACATCAAGTGGTCCGTTATGCAATTCCATCTTAACCTCCACATACAGGAGGTAAAATTGAGACTCTATCTCCTGACTTTAAGACCATGCTTAAGTCGGCTGTCATTTGGTCATTTACTGCTACAGCACATTTGTCAAGCCATGGAGCAACTGCTTCAATGTTTTGTAACTGTGTTGCCACATCTGCTAAGGTTGTTGCTTCTAGTTCAATAATCTCTTGAGCCATCGGCCCTAAAAACTCTACTTTTATCATTCTAAACCACTCACTATATCAAATTTAAATCGTTTGATATTCCAATGCGAAAAGCCATGCATTTACCAACGATAGTTGGCACTTGTGTCTGCATGGCGTATGAGTGTTGGAATATCAAGCGTTGTTAGGTGATTATAAAAGTTGTTTGATATAATCATGCTTAATTTTTAAACTCCAACCATACAAAGGGATGAACTTTGATATTTGGCTCAATTAGCTACCTTAACCTTTTGCCTTTTCAAGTTTTTTTAAAACGTTACTTGCCAGACTCTGGTCTTAAAAAAGGATTGGCATACAGAAGAGATGTCCCAAGCCAAATTAATAAAGCCCTACAAAGACGGCAAATAGATGCTGGATTTATCTCTAGTGTTGAATCTCCTAAATATGAGTGTTCAAATTTAGGAATTATTGCAAACAGAGCTGTCTACTCTGTTTTTGTACTTGAGGGAGAGAACAAAAGTGACCATGAGTCTGCTACTTCAAATCGTTTAGCACAAGTTTTAAAACTAAAAGGTGAAGTTCTCATTGGAGATAAGGCTCTTACTTATTACATCAACGGTGGAAAAGGCATTGACCTAGCTACAGAGTGGTACAAAGAGACAAAGCTTCCTTTTGTCTTTGCACGGCTTTGTTACAGTTGCCACGGTAAGCTCATAAAAAAGATTGCAAAAGAGTTTAGTAAACAACCCATTAAAATACCCCAATACATTTTAAAACGTGAAGCAAAAAAAAGAGGCATTACAGCTGCTCAATTGCAATGGTATTTAAAACATATTGAGTATAATATGAATCATAAGTCAAAGAAATCTTTAAAGCTATTTTTAAAGAGAAGCAAAAAACTATAAGGTCATTAATGAAAATTGCCATTGTAAAACTCTCTGCAATGGGAGATATTATTCACGCTATGGTTGCACTGCAATATATTAAACAAAAACAACCAAATATTCAAATAGATTGGATAGTAGAGCAAGGGTTCAAACAAGTTTTAGAGAACAATCCAGATATTGACAATATTTTAACCGTCAATCTAAAAGCCATTAAAAAAGATAAGATGGCTCTTTTTAGTGAGATTAAAAAAGTAAAATCTTATGCTCAAAACAGTTATGATTTAGTTATAGATGCACAAGGACTTTTAAAGTCTGCAATCACGGCTAAAATTCTTGGTAAAAATATAGCTGGTTTTTCAAAAGAGTCCATTCGAGAAGGTGTTGCCTCTTACTTTTACCAGCAAAAAGTAGAAATAGCATACAATGCAAATACCATTGACAGAAATGCAAAAGTCATGAGTGAACCAGTGCAAGTTAACATTAGCTCTCAAATGATTATAGATAAAAAAGCATTTTTATACTATAAAGATGAAGACCCAATTATAGAAGAGTATTTATCTAACAATCAAAAAAATATTATTTTTGTTATAGGCTCCACATGGGAGAGTCGTAACTATCCAAAAGAAAAATTTGCAGAAATTGCAGATGCACTAAAAGAGAATGTTTTAGTAGCATGGGGTGGAGAAGATGAGAAAGAGCGTGCAGAGTGGATAGCAGAAAACTCTAAATATGCTAAAGTTTTACCAAAAATCAATCTTAACTCATTAAAAGCTGTCATAGCAAAGTCAAACTTGCTCATTGGAAATGACACGGGTCCAACACACATGGCATGGGGGTTAAATATTCCATCCATTACTATTTTTGGTCCAACACCTATTAATAGAGTCTACCAAACTCCTATTAACAAAGTAATTAAGTCAAAAAGTGAAGTTGACCATTTTAAACTCAATAAAAATGATTTTTCTATTACAGAAATTCCATCAGCAGACATAAGCAATATGGCAAAAGAGTTACTCAATGGTTGATTACCTCTATTTAGGCATATATAAACTTTTCTCTCTTATTCTTTGGTTACTCCCTCGTACACTTATGCTAAAAATCATGAAAGGCATCTCTTGGTTTGCCTATAGTGTTAGTAAAAAACATCAAAATATCATCTGTACCAATTTGGATTTAGCATTTCAAAATGAATTATCTCAAAAAGAGAAAAAGGCTTATGGTATTTCTGCTTTTATGAATCTGCTTGACACCACTTTAGGCATTATTGCAAGAGATGGAATGCAAAAAGAAGAGGTTATTAAAAATGTAACCTTTGAAGGTGAAGAGATAGTAAAAGAGTACCAAGATGCAGGTAAAAAAATTATCTTTGTTACAGGACATCAAGGAAACTGGGAACTGCTTTCTCAATCTATTGCCATTAAATTTAACCTTACTTTAGTGGGTGTCGGGCGAGAACTTGACTCAAAACTCATGGACAGAGTTTTAAAAGAGAACAGAGAACGTTTCAACGTTGAGATGGTCTATAAAAAAGGTGCCATGAAAGGGTGCATAAAAGCACTTGGACAAAATAAAGCAGTTGGAATACTTGTTGACCAAGCTATTCGAGAAAATCAGTCTATTGAAGTAGAGTTTTTTAACCATAAAGCAACACATACACCTCTGGCTTCCATATTGTCACGTAAATTCGACATCGATTTAATTCCAGCTTTCATCTCAACTAACGATTACATCAACTATCATGTTAAGATTTATGAGCCTATAAAGAGTATTAAAACCGATAATCAAGAGAAAGATTTAAAAGCATTAACACAAGCTCAATCAGATGCGATGCAAGTAGCTATTGAGGCTAACCCAAAAGAGTGGTTTTGGATGCATAAGCGTTGGAAACATACCATAAAAAATTTATATAATTGGAGATAATATGAATAGAGTTATTTTAACATATGGGACATTTGATATGTTTCATATTGGGCATTTAGAACTTTTAAAACGCTTAAAATCACTAGGAGACACTCTTATTGTCGCTGTTTCAAGTGATAAATTTAATGAATTAAAAGGTAAAAAAACCATTATTCCTTATCAACAACGAGCAGAGATAGTTGAAGCTATAAAATATGTTGATATGGTTATTCCAGAAAATAATTGGGAACAGAAGATAGAAGATATTAAAAAATATAATGTCGATGTTTTTGCAATGGGTCACGACTGGGAAGGAAAATTCGATGAGCTAAAGAAATATTGTGAAGTAACTTACCTGAGAAGAACTGAAGGAATTTCTACAACAGCTTTAAAAGAACAGCTAAAACAAATATCTGAGATTAATATTGAAGATATAAATAAGGCGTTTGAAATACTTCAACGATTAAAACGAGACTTTGAATAATGACTCTCTATTTTTATGTGGCTTATCCATACTACTTTCCTCATTTTATTCCTATTAGTAGATTTTTTAAAAACAGAGATGCCAAAGTACTCTATATTTTATCAAATAAACAAAACTCTCAAAATATGGAATTTATTGCTAAAGAGAATCAACTTAATTATCTTTTTGGGGAAGAGCATCTTTTTGATAAAAAAGCAGATGTGATATTTTTTGCAAACCCTTATGAAAAGGCTAAAGAGTTAAACTCCTTAACTATCTTTTTAGAACATGGTATTGGAGCAAAATCTACTTCATTTTTCTCCTCTATTGAATACTTTGATATTTACATTGCAGAAGGTATTCAAAAATATAATAGAGTAAAAGAGCTCTACCCTCAACATGAAAAAAAACTTGCACTTGTTGGATTCTCTAAATTTGATGAAATTGTAAACTTTACACAAGAAGCAAAAGAGGAACTATTTCAAAAATATGGTTTAGATAAATCTAAAAAAACCATTCTCTATGCTCCTACTTTTTTCCCATCATCAATAGAAAAAATGGCAGACAATTTTCCAATTGATTTTGAGCAATATAACATTTTAGTTAAACCCCACTACCTTACTTATGAACGTAAAAAATACAAAAATCATCTTAAAAAGTTTAAACTATGGGAAACATATAATAACTGTACCATTTTACCTATAAGTGAATACAATTTAGTTCCATTTTTAGCCATATCAGATGTGATGATTAGTGATGAAAGCTCTGCAATGTTTGAATTTGCTTCGCTTAATAAACCTGTTATCTCAAACCAGTACTTTAAACTTCGTTGGTCATACTACTTAATGCCTTGGAAATTAAGTAAACGAATTGATCAATCAAAAGAGAAATATCGAGCTATTTTAGCTATTGCTAACAGTTATCAAGAGACATTAAAAGAGACAAAAGAGGCTCTTTTAAATCCAACTAAACTAGAGACAAAACGTTTAGAATTTGCCAAAGAAATCTGTGGTAATATAGATGGGAAAGTCTCTGAACGAATCTATGAAAGAGTAGTAAAAGATTTAAAAAAGAGAAACCATGAACTTTGAAATACCAAATGAACGACAAAAAGATTTTGTGCTTAACATTAAAACTTATTTTAATCAAGAGAAAAATATAGTTATTTATGACAAAAGAAATATTATTAAAATAGTTGAGTTTGAATCTAAAAAATATGTTGTTAAATATTTTAAAATTCCTCATCTACTTAATCAAATTGTTTATAGATTCTTTAGAGACTCAAAAGCAAAACGCTCTTTTTATAACTCTATGCGTTTAAGACAAATGGATGTTCATACTCCTGAGCCTATAGGCTATATTGAGTTTCCAACACGTTTTAAATTTAAAGAGAGTTTTTATATTTCAGAATTTTTTGATTTTGACTTTGAAATTAGAGCTGTTTTTAAAGATGAGAATTTTGAAGATAGAGAGAATATTTTAAAAAAATTTATAGAATATAGCTACGAACTTCATCAAAAAGGTATCTACCATATTGATTACTCTCCTGGAAATATTTTAATTAAAAAAGAGGCTAACAACTATATCTTTTCAATTATAGATGTTAATCGTATGAAGTTTCTTCCATTCAATAATGAACTTAGAATGCAAAGTCTCTCCAAGTTAACGAGCAATCAAAAAGATATAGATTTTATGGTAAAATATTACGCAAATATTGCCAATGAAAAAGAGGAAACATTATCTTATTTATTAAAAAAATATTTACAAAAGCAACAAAACTACCTAAATAGAAAACTAAAACTAAAAACACTAAAAGGAAAAAAATGAGAAAAGTATACATAAGCCTAATAGCAGACTTATTACATGCAGGACATATCAATATTTTAAAGGAGGCAGCCAAACTAGGAGAGGTAACGGTTGGACTTTTAACATTAAAAGCATGTGGAGAGCTAAATGATATTCCTTATTTAGAGTATGAGAAGAGAGAAGAGGTTTTAGAGAATATTAAAATGGTAGCAACAGTAATTCCACAAGAGAGTGCTTCCTATAAGAAAAACCTTGAACTGTTAAAGCCTGATTTTGTTGTACATGGAGATGATTGGTTACATACAAATCAACGAAAATATAGAGATGAAGTAATAGAGATTCTAAAAGGTTGGGATGGAGAATTAGTAGAAGTTTCATACAGTAATAATATCAATGATTTACATATTAAAGAGCAGATGACTAAATTAGGGATAACAACATCAGCTAGAATGGGACGATTAAGACGACTTATTGATGCAAAACCTGTAGTAAAAATTCTTGAGACACACAATGCACTTAGTGGATTAATAGCAGAAAATGCTAGTGAGACATTAGAAGATGGAGAAGTAGTAACTTTCGATGGTATGTGGTCAAGTTCATTAACAGACTCTACCTCAAAAGGTAAACCAGATATTGAAGCAGTTGATACTACAGCTAGACTAATGACCATTAATGAGATATTTGAAGTAACTACTAAACCAATGATTTATGATGCAGATACAGGTGGAAAACCTGAACACTTTGAATTTACAGTAAGAAGTTTAGAGAGAACGGGTGTAAGTGCAGTAATTATTGAAGATAAAACAGGATTAAAAAAGAACTCTCTTTTTGGAAATGATGTAGCACAAACACAAGATACAATAGAGGGTTTTTGCCATAAAATTAGAGTAGGAAAAGCAGCACAAATCTCAAAAGAGTTTATGGTTATTGCTAGAATTGAGTCACTTATTTTAGAAGCTGGAATGGATGATGCACTAAAAAGAGCCTTTGCTTATGTAGAAGCTGGAGCAGATGGAGTTATGATTCATTCACGTCTAAAAGACCCTGCTGAGATTATTGAATTTGTTAATAAGTTTAGAGAAGAAGATAAAGTTACACCTATTGTTGTTGTTCCTACATCATTTAACTCTGTAACAACAGATGAATTTGCTGCTATGGGTGTAAATGTAGTTATCTATGCGAACCATATGCTTAGAGCTGCATACCCAGGAATGATGGGTGTTGCTAAATCTATTTTGAAACATCAAAGAACACTAGAAGCTGAACCAGACTGTATGGCAATTAAAGAGATTTTAGAACTAATTCCAGGAACTAAATAATGGCACTAGATACCAAAAAATTTGTTGAAGGACTTATTAAAAATGGATACACACATCTCTGTGTTGTTCCATGTAGTTTTGCTAAAAATATTATTAATGAAGCAATTAACAGTGACAAAATAGAGTATCTTCCAAGTGCAAGTGAAGCAGTTGCTTGTTCTGTAGCAGCAGGACTTAAAATGTCTGGTAAGAAACCTATTGTAATTGTGCAGTCATCAGGTGTAACCAACATGGGTTCGTGTATTACAAGTTTACTAAAACCCTATGGTGTAACTTTTCCCATTATGACAAGTTGGAGAACTTACAAAGATGGAGATAGTGAGATACAACATCAACATCTTGCTACAGAGTTACCTACACTGATAGAAGCATATGGATATGAGCATACAATTCTAGATGTTGAAGATGAAACAAAAGCACTTGCTCAAATAGATAGTTGTGATACAACTGAGACTATCTGTATTATTAAAAAAGACACTTTTTCAAAAGTTGAACTTTTAGATAAACATAAAATAGATTTTACTGATTTAACTCCTCGTTCAGAATTTTTAATAAAAATGAATGAACTATTTAAAGATACCAATACATTATTTATAGGAACAACAGGAAATACAGCTAGAGAGATGTATAGCTTTATGCCTGATACCAATAATTTTTATATGGCAGGAAATATGGGTGGAGCATTAAGTCTTGGTCTTGGAGCTGCAATAGCAGGGAAAAAAGTCGTTGTTTGTGGTGGTGATGCTGAGTTTGTTATGCACATGGGAGGCATGACAACAGCAGGTCGATATAAAAATATTGACTTAACCTACCTATTGTTTGATAATGAATCAAATAAATCAACAGGTGGACAAAATACCTACCAATCTCATCTAAACTATATAAATATTGCAAAAAATTCTGGTTTAAATACAGAGGATACTGTAATTAAAGATTTAAATACCTTTACAACTAAACTTCAAGATGCAAAAGATAACTCTGGTTTAAAATTTATCTATGTCAAATGTGGAATAGATGATGAGACACCAAGACCTCCTCTAAATATTGTAAAAGTTAAGGAGTTTAATTAAATGAGTAAATCAAAAAAAAGAATAATGGTTGATATGTCTGCAACACTTATTCATCATGGACATGTTAGACTGCTTAAAAAAGCTGCAAAACATGGTAATGTTATTGTTGGGCTTACAACAGATGAAGAGATTTTAACTAAAAAAGGGTATCAACCTGAATTAGCATTTGAGTTTAGAAAAGAGCTACTAGAATCAATCAAATATGTATCAGAAGTGGTCGCTGTTCCTTGGCTTCTTGATGATAAAATCCTTGAAAAACACAATATTGACCTCTTAGTTCATGGTGATGATAACTCAAACCTCATTAAAAAAGAGAAACTTTTAATCTTCCCACGAACAGAGGGAATTAGTAGTACAGATATTCGACATAATGTAGTAAAGGCTTTAGCACAAAAAAGTAGTCGAAAAGTACTGCTTAATCCAGGACCAGCAACCACTACCTACTCTGTAAAGATGGCTCAAGTAGTTGATGATATTTGTCCAAGAGAGTATGAATTTGGTGATTTAATGGAGTTTGTATCAACTGAACTAACAAAAATTGTAGCAAAACCAAAAAAATATACTACCGTACTATTTGGTGGAAGTGGAACAGCTGTAGTAGAAGCAACACTAACATCAGTTGTACCTCATGACAAAAAAGTACTTATTGTCAATAATGGTGCATATGGTAAAAGGATGTGTCAAATAGCTGATGCATATGATATGGACTATATTGAATTTGAAAGCTCACCAATAGAGCCACTCAATGTTAAAAATCTAAAAAAAGTCATTAAAGCTAATAGTGATATTTCACATCTAGCTGTCATTCATAATGAGACAACAACAGGACTATTAAATAATCTTAATGATTTTGGAAAATTAGCTAAAAAATATGATTTAGAGTTAATTGTAGATGCTATGAGTTCTTATGCTGCTATACCAATTGATATGAAAAAACAGAATATTGCCTACTTATGTGCAAGTTCAAATAAAAATATTCAAGGTATGGCAGGAGTTGGATTTGTTATTGCAAATAAAAGTAAGATAAAGAAAGTAAAAGAGATTAAGCCTAGAAATTTCTATTTAAATCTCTACGCTCAATATGAAAACTTTGTTAAATCGCATCAAATGAGATTTACTCCACCTGTTCAAACACTCTATTCTCTTAAACAAGCAATTATCGAAGCTAAAGAAGAGGGAATAGAACAACGTTATAAACGTTACTCTAAATCGTGGAAAACACTTACAACTACACTAAAAGAGATGGATCTAAAATATCTTGTAGAAGATAAATATCACTCTAAAATTATCACCTCTATTTTTATTCCAGAAGGTGTAGATTTCAACCATATGCACGACTATTTCTTTGAGAGAAACTTTACTATTTATCCAGGTAAAGTTGCTGATTTCAATACTTTTAGAGTTGCTAATATTGGTGAAATTGATAGTAGTGATATGGAAGAGTTTCTAAAACTATTTAAAGGGTATCTAAATGGCAAAATTTAAACCTAAAAAAAACAAATATATTTTAAATGGGAAAAATGGAAAAATTGCTCTACAGCTTCTAAATGATGTTACAGATATTTTAGATGAGTATAATGTAAACTACTGGCTAGATTTTGGAACTCTTTTGGGAGTTGTACGGGAAAATAGAATCTTACCTTGGGATGATGATATTGATATATCTATCTTTGAAGAGGATGAAGAGAAGATGTTAACTCAAGTTTTACCTGCTATAAAAAAAGCTAGATATAGAGCCTATACTAGACGACTTACAAAAAATGTAGGTCCCTTAAAAGAGGGGAATATTCGTTCATTTAAAATTAGAAATAACCGTCTTTTCTTTCTACGTGGTTATGTAAAACTAGATATATTTATTATGTATAAACATCAAGAGAGTTTATTCTGGTATGAGTTAGGTGAACCTCACTCCTTACCAAAAAACTTAGTATCTGAGTTTCAGATGATAGATTTTAATGGTAAAAAATATCGTGTTCCAAAAGATTATGATACCTATCTAACTCACCACTATGGAGATTGGAGAACACCAAACCCTGACTATAACTCTAGCCTAGATAATGGAAGAACTTTAGCTAATTAGGTTCTCTTTTTATACTTTCTCATTTTCCATTTTCGTAAAAGAGAGATTTTTCTCTTTATCGGAACACCATTTTTTTCTATATAATCTTTTGTAGCTTCTATCATTCTTTTTGCTGATTTTCCATCACTATATGGGTGATAAAGGTTAATCGTATTTTTACGATTTTGAGTAAATGTATCATTTCCATTTAAAACTTCCATTACATTTTTATATACCTCATCAGCACTATGCACATTACACCAATCTATATTTTCAGAGATACTATTAAGTGTAACTACGGGTTTATCTAACAAAGTAAACTCATACACAACAGAAGAACTATCACTTATCATCAAGTCAGCCATTTGTAAACTTTCAGTTATATCATCTGCTTTAATAATCAAAATATTCTTATCTTGCATCTTTTCATAAATTTTAATCCACTCAGATTTCATCTTATCATGAAATTTAATAATAACTAAAATATTCTCTTCTGCTCCAAGCTTCTGAATAACCTTTTCAAGAGTTAAAGCTGAAGTAAGAGAGGGAGAAAAAGTAGGTGCATAAAGTACTATCTTCTCTACGGTATACTCTTTTAAAAGCTCTAGTTTTTTAACTTTTGTACTCTTTGAAATAGAGTAGAGCTTGTCAAGTTTACACCAACCTGTCTCTATGACTTCAAAGTTTTTATATTTTTTAGACAATTCTACAAATCTATCTGTAAAGTAAGGTCCTTGAGTTAAATACAAATCAAAATAGTCACGAATTCTAAAATGTCCTTTTTTCTCTCCTGCTAAACCATGAAAAATCTGTACTTTTACACCACGTAACCAATAAGGAACATCATTTCCACAAACAAATATTGCATCACTTTGAAATTTTTCTAATGCTTCAATAGTTGTAGTATTTGGCATCTCTTTGTAGGGGAAAATATCTATTAGAGTACTATCTATATACCAAAGGTATTGTTCATTATTATTTTCTAGCTCATCAGCTAAAGGTTTTAGTATTGAAAAGGCATAAGGTAAGTTACAAAATAAAATTGTTTTCATAAAGAAGATTTTAGCATAATTTTAGTTAGGGTATAATCTCTTTTATGAAAACAAATTTTCCATGGGACTCCTACTCAGACCAACCACATATACTAAAACGAAGCCTAAAAAAAGAGCTACGTAAAGGTCATAGTTTTGACTATTTTAAACTCATAGCTACTAATCTTTTTTATTTTCCTTATCTATTTTTGAAATTTTTATTGAAATCTAAAGCTAAGGTGTTCGATAAAATCGAACCTATATCAAATGAACACTTTTACGGTTTATGTGTCAATCTAGACAAAGGCAAAGAACAGTTTGAACTTGTAGAAGAGCTAGGGGTTAAATCTTTACAAATAAGACTCTTTTTAAATGACATAAAAAATATAGATGCCTATGTAGAGTTTGCAAAAACTTTTGGAGAGAACAAAAAAATACTTATAACGATTATTCAAGACCGTGAGCATATAGAGAACCATGAACTATTAAGCAAAAATATAACCACTATCTTTCAAAAATTTGAAGGTATAACCAATGAGTTCATGATAGGAAATGCTATTAACCGTATTAAATGGGCTTTTGTTTCCATGGAAGAGTATTTAGAGTTTTATCAAACAATTCAAGAAGTTAGAGACAAAGAATTTTCTCATATAAAGCTTATCGGTTCTTCTATTATAGATTTTGAGTATCATTTTACTATTAGGACGCTATTCAATAACTATCCCATTCACTATGACAAAGTAGCTTCTCTTCTATATGTTGATCGTCGTGGAAGCCCCTACTCTACACAAATGAAAATATTTAATTTTAAAAACAAGATTGAATTTCTTCATACCATTGTAAAAAAATCTTCTAAATGTGATAACAGCATCTACATCACAGAAGCCAATTGGCCCTTGACAGGAACTGCCCCTTATGCTCCAACTTCAGAAAAAGAGTGTGTTAATGAAAAGATATACAATCAATATATGATAGAGTATTTTGATATTGCACTTAAGAGTCAAAAAATAGAAAAAGTATATTGGCATCAACTTATAGCTCCAGGTTATGGATTGGTTGATAACAGAGATGGTATAATACGTAAAACAGAGGCTTTTTATAGCTTTAAAAAATTGATTAAATCATTAGAACTTTAATCTTAGTATTTTAAAAGGAAACATCATAAAAGCAATAACACAAACTAAACTCATTGCCATTATCTCACTATTTTTTGTAATCTTTTACAACTTCACTTTCTATAAAAATGTAATTAATGTCTATCCGTTAGAGGGTCTAAATATACTCTATATTCTCTCATTAACTATTGTACTATTTAGTTTCATTATGCTACTTCTAACACTGTTTAGCAGTAAAATTAGTACAAAATTTATATTAATTACACTTCTTATTATCTCCTCTTTTACAGCCTATTTTATGAATAGTTACAATGTTGTTATAGATAGTGATATGATACGAAATACCGTGCAAACAAATATAGATGAATCAATGGATTTATTCAACTTTAAACTTTTAATCTATCTACTACTATTAGGAGTTCTTCCCTCTATTTTTGTCTACAAAACAAAAATAGAATATGGTTCTTTCAAGGAAGAGACATTTCGTAAAATTAAGACCATCCTTTTATCTCTTTTAGTAATTATTATTATGATTTTCTCCTTTAGTAAATTCTATACTTCATTTTTTAGAGAACATAAACCACTTAGATACTATACCAACCCTACCTATTGGATATATGGTATTGGAGACTACATCTCAAAGACTTTTAATGGTGGTAAAATTGTTCTTCAACCAACAGGTATGGATGCAAAAATTCTACCATCAAAAGATAAACCAAAACTAGTCATTATGGTGGTAGGAGAAGCTGCAAGAGCTGACCACTTCTCTTTAAATGGATATGAAAAAGAGACAAATCCACTTTTAAAAAGAGAAAAAATTATTAATCTCCCTAACATTCACTCTTGTGGGACATCTACAGCACACTCTGTTCCATGTATGTTCTCAATGTACGATAGAGATGATTACTCTTACAAAAAAGCTATTCGTCATGAAAATGTATTGGATGTTCTAAAACATACAAATAGTGTTGAAATTTTATGGAGAGATAATAACTCCGACTCAAAAGGAGTTGCATTACGCGTACCATTTAAAGATTTTAAAACACCAAAAAACAATACCCTCTGCGAGGGAGAATGTAGAGATGAAGGAATGCTAGTAGGGCTTGATAAGTATATTAAGACAAGAGAAGGAAAAGATATTCTTGTAATACTTCATCAAATGGGAAATCATGGTCCAGCTTACTATAAAAGATACCCAAAAGAGTTTGAAAAATTTACACCTGTTTGTGAGACAAATCAACTTGAAGAGTGTAGTAAAGAGAGCATCAATAATGCCTATGATAATGCTATTTTATATACAGACTATTTTTTATCAAAAACCATTAATCTATTGAAAAAATATGAAAACAATTATGAGACAACGATGATTTATATGAGTGATCATGGTGAGAGTTTAGGAGAACATGGTATTTACCTTCATGGTATTCCTTATTTTATGGCTCCGGAAGCTCAAACACACATTGGAGCATTAGTTTGGCTAGGCAAAGAGAACAAAAAAGAGATTGATCCTAAAAAAGCCTATACACATGACAACCTATTTCATACCTTACTTGGACTCTTTGATGTACAAACAGAAGTTTATGACAGTAAAATGGATATTTTTAAATGAGTATTAACCGACAGATAGTTTTTACCTTTTTACTCTTAGTTATTACTATCTACATCTTTGCTATCAGTAGTATTGATATTAAAATTCAAGATATGTTTTTTAATAAAAGTAATCAAACATGGATAGTAGATAAACATTTAGAACCCTATAAATTTATTTTTTATGATGGCATTAAAAAGTTACTCATTTTAATAGCTTTGTCTTTTCTATTGACACTAATATTTTTTAGAAAAAAAGCTATTGTAAAAGCCTACAAAAAAGGAATAATAGTTGTAATCCTTTCAGCCATACTTATACCTGTTACCGTTGGGGGATTAAAAAAAGCAACCAATATGCCTTGTCCTAAAAATGAGATACATTATGGAGGAATTTATCCTGCAACTAAAGTTTGGGAACACTATCCAAAAAATTTCAAGCAACCCTCTTCAATTAAATGTTTTCCTGCTGGTCATGCTAGTGGAGGATTTGCACTATTAAGCCTCTTCTTTCTCTTTAAAAGTAGACGAAACAAAACATTAGCTCTAGTAGGAGCATTAACTGTAGGTTGGAGTATGGGAATATATAAAATGCTCATTGGTGATCACTTTTTAAGTCATACAGTTATTACCATGATTCTTGCATGGTTTATAATTTTACTCCTACATAAATTTATTCAACCTAAAGCTAAGCTACGTAAAATACACTAAAAGGAAATCTATGCCCATTCTAAAAAAACTTTTCAAATACTATCTCGCTATTATTGCTATATTTACAATAGGAAGAACAGCTCTTTTTCTCCTCTACTTTGATAGATTCTCAAAAGATGATGTCAACTACTGGTTAAGTTTTTTATATGGTCTAAAAATGGATACTATTGTTGCCTCTATGCTTTTAGTTATTCCTTTAATTTTACTAACGTTTACCCCTAAGAATATGGCTAAACTTACAAACTTTATTCTACGTGGATATTTTTTAGTAGTCTTAGGTTTTTTAATATATATGGAAAATGCTACCTTCCCTTTTTTTACACAATACGATGTACGACCCAATTTTAAATTTGTAGAATATTTAGAGTATCCAATAGAAGTTTTCCATATGCTCATTGCTGACTTTAAACTACCACTGAGCATCGCTTTTGTTATGATTGCTCTTTTCTCTTGGTACTTTATGAAACGCACTAAGAACTCTTTTATAGAAGTTCTACAAAGTCCATTAAAATATCGTATTTTATGGTTCTTGCCTTTAGCTATTTTACTCTTTTTAGGTATTCGCTCTTCATTGGGACATCGACCTGCTAATATATCTGATGCCATGTACTCAAACAATAGAATCTTAAATGAAGTAACCAAAAACTCTCTTTACTCTGTAGGATATGCCATCTATGCAAATAAGAGATACTCATCTAAAGTTGTTAAACTCTATGGAAAGATGCCTGTAGAAGAGGCTTTAAAAAGAGTACAAAATCGCTTGGGTATTAAAGGTAATAATTTACAATCCAAATCAACTTTTTCACGTCTTGAAAAAAGCCATTTTAAACAGACCAAAAAGAAAAACTTAGTTATCTTTTTACAAGAGAGCCTAGGTTATCAATTTATTAAACCAGAGATTACTCCTGAACTACTCAAACTCAAAAAAGAGGGACTTTGGTTCAATGATACCTACTCAAATGGTACACGCTCTGTGCGTGGAATTGCTGGATCATCAGCTGGTTTCTTAGCTGTTCCAGGAAAAGGGGTAGTGAAACGTACAAAATCACAAAGTGGCTTCTTTACATTTGCCTCACTACTTAATCCATTGGGTTATCACACCATGTTTTTATATGGAGGAGAAGCACGATTTGACAATATGCGTTCATGGTTCTTAGGAAATGGATTTAATGAGATAGTTGAACAAAAAGATTACAAAAACCCTGCCTATGTAGCAACATGGGGAGCAAGTGATGAGGACTTAGTAAAAAAAGGAAATGAGCGTTTCTCACAACTTTACAAAGAGGGAAAACCTTTTGCTGCAATGATGTTTAGCTCCTCTAACCACTCTCCTTTTGACATTCCAGCAGGACGAATAGAAGAGGTAAAAAAAGGTGAAAACTGTGTAGAGAATGCTGTTAAATATGCTGACTATGCCATTGGAGAGTTTTTCAAAGAAGCAAAAAAACTTCCTTATTACAAAGATACCATCTTTGTAGTCATAGCTGACCACAACATTAGAGTCTATGGAGATGACGTTGTTCCTGTTAATATGTTTCATATTCCTGCACTAATCATTGGTGAAGGGGTAGAACCAAAAGAGTACAACGACCTTGCCTCACAACCAGATGTCTTAGCAACAGCCCTTGACTATTTAGGAAAAGATTTTACCTATCCTATATTAGGTCACTCTATCTTCTCTAATGAGAAGCGTAACATTAACCTCATGCAATTTAATGAGAACTATGCATTACGTGTTGACAACAAAGTAGCTGTAGTTATTCCTAGTCAACCTGCAAAAACATATGAATATGTAGGGGAACATCTAAGAGAGATAGATCATGATGTGGAGCTAGAGAGAGATGCTCTAGCATTTGTAATTGGATTAAATAATCTTTATGATAAGCAGAAATTTAAATAGCAAACCCATCATCAACAGCTTGACATAAAATATGCCCTATTAAGATGTGCATCTCCTGAATTCTAGGAGTGTCATCTGAGGGAACTACTAAGTTTAAGTGACATAAACGGTTCATCTCTCCTCCATCTTTACCACTCATTCCAAGAGTTTTACACCCTAACAATTTAGCTACTGCAAAAGCAGAAATAATATTTAAAGAATTTCCTGAAGTTGAAATACCTATTAGTAAATCCCCTTCTCTTGCTAATGCCTCTACTTGTCGGTCAAAAATTCTGTCATATCCATAGTCATTTGCAATGGCTGTTAGTGCAGAAGTATCGGTAGTCAAGGCAATACCTGCCAAACCAGCCCTCTCACTCTTATAGCGTCCAGTAAGCTCTGCTGCAATATGTTGTGCATCTGCAGCTGAACCACCATTTCCACAAAGCAGCACTTTGTTGCCATTTTGTAAAGTTTCTACTATGAGTTTCGATGCTTCTTCAATTTTAGGTACCATCACTTCCATGGTTTTTTCTATGGTCTCTTTATGAGCTTGTAGCTCTTTTTCTATCATTTTTAACATTGTCCTGAAATCTTCCCTATTAAATTTGTCGTACTCTTCCCTGCTACAAACTCAATAAGCACTACCTCATCTGCAACATCTGACCCTACTACCTCTTTACCCTCATAGTCTGCACCTTTAACTAACACAGATGGGTTTACCAGTTTTATGAGTTCATAAGGAGTATCTTCTCTGAAAGGAACTACAAAATCTATGCTCTCCAAAGCCCCAATCAAAAAAGCTCTATCTTCTAGGTTATTAATGGGTCTACTCTCCCCTTTTAAACGACGAATAGACTCATCTGAATTTAGCCCTAAAATGAGTATGTCACCCAGCTCTTTTGCTTTTTGTAAGTAAGTAGCGTGACCACGATGTAAAATGTCAAAACAGCCGTTGGTAAAGATAATCTTTCTACCCTGCTCTTTAAGCCGTTTTGAAATACGCTCTATCTGTTCAAAGTTTTTGATTTTACTCTCAGACTTTCCTTGGTTAAGCGAGTGTTCATACTCTTCAACTTCATTTAGTGTAACCGTTGCAGAACCAACTTTTGCCACCACAACAGCTGCTGCCTTGTTTGCAAACTCACACGCCTCTACAATGTTGAAGTCTGAAGCCAATGCCACCCCTAAAGAAGCCAAAACCGTATCACCAGCTCCTGTCACATCAAACACTTCTCTAGCAACAGTAGGAATGACTTGCATCTTTTCATCTAAAAGTCCAATCCCATCTTCACTAAGAGTAATAATCGAATATTTTAGTGCCAACTCATCTTTAAACTTAGTTAATACTTTAGTTAAACTCTGCTCATCAACAATCTCTATTTTACTAGCAACTATTGCCTCTTTTTTGTTAGGAGTTAAAAGTGTAGCACCTCTATACTTCTCATAGTTCTCCCCTTTAGGGTCAACTAAAACCAAAATACCTTGTGCATTTGCAAGTCCAATAATTTTTTGAGTCAACTCTGTGGTCAGAACACCTTTTCCATAGTCTGAAAGAAGAACAGCATCATAAGTAGAGAGTAAAGATTGAAATTTTTCTAGTAGAGCATCGCTTGAAGCGACAGAGATATTCTCTTTTGTCTCATCGTCATAACGAATCACTTGCTGATTAGAGGCAATAATACGGCTCTTTTTAGTTGTTCTACGACCATCTTCACAAATAAGCACCTGCTCTTTAGTCTTAGTTTGGTTCAAAAGCTCTCTCATCTCTTTGGCATGAGCATCGTCACCCACAACTGAAAACATGGAAACCTTTGCACCTAAAGAGAGAAGATTGTTCAATACATTTCCAGCACCACCGAGAACAGCACTCTCTTTAGAGACATTAACCACTTGAACAGGTGCTTCAGGAGAGATACGTTCACATGACCCCCAAATATAATGGTCAATCATCAAGTCACCAATAACAGCTATATTTGGTCTTTTATTGCGTACTCTATCCATCTATCAACCCTCAATAATTTCTCTATTTTTTTCAATAAACAACTTAAAATCTACAATAGTTTTAAAACTGTAACTAGCATTTAAAATTGTTCTCTCTCCTACTGCTACTGTATGAGCAATCTGTGTATTTTTCGCCAAGTCAATGTCGCTTTGTTTGTCACCAATCATCCATGAGTTCTCTAAGTCTATCTCATACTTTTTTAAAATATTATCAATCATCCCTGTGGCTGGTTTACGACAAGCACAGTTTAACTCTGGGGCATGAGGACAATGCTCAACAACCTCAATGTTAATCTCTCTTTTTTTGAACTCTTCTACCATCCATTTGGTTAAGGTTGAAAAGTCATCTTGAGTGTAGTAATTACGACCAATACCTGACTGGTTAGTTACAATAAAAAGTCTGTAACCCTCTTCTATAAAAATTCTCAAAAGTTCAAAAATACCTTCTGTAAATTCAAAATCTTCTATTTTATAGACATACCCATGGTCAATATTGATAATTCCATCACGGTCTAAAAAGAGTGCTTTATGAGGCATTTTACTCTTCGTCTGCTGTTTTCATCTCTACAAATTCAGCAAGAATCTCACCAGCCTCATCATCTTCCATCTCATCTGCTTCAATCTCTTTTACAATATCTTTACACTCTGAATGCATCTCTTGTAGGTCTTGAAGCTCTTCTTTGTCAGCAATAGATGCCATTTTAGCTTTTTCTATCATAGAGAACATCTCATCAATAGCCTCTTCTAGGTCTGGAATAATCTCTTGGTTTAAAAAGTTTTTTAGTTTTTCTCTGTTTGACATAATTGTGCCTTTGTTATAAATATTAGT
>Ga0256826_1000624_pt1 | contig 21623 bp, 14 predicted proteins | sample CV79metaG_FD_185975 | JGI IMG/M metagenome (GOLD analysis project Ga0256826, IMG submission 185975) | Hydrothermal vent microbial communities from East Pacific Rise, Pacific Ocean - CV79 | ecosystem: Environmental > Aquatic > Marine > Hydrothermal vents | place: Pacific Ocean: East Pacific Rise...
TTAAAATCATCAACCATATCAAGAATATTCTCAACTTCCACCCCTTTAATATTAACCTCTTGCAGTGTAATCTCTTTATTTAAAAGGGTCATGGGATTCCAATAGAGGGTTGCTGAATCAAAAAGAAGTTTTTTATTATAAGAGAGACCTTCAACCTGCAATCCTGTAAAGAAGTTTCCCTCTATCTTCTTATATTCAAATTTTGAATTGACCAAAGACTCTTTTGCAAGAACTTTTATGGTTCTAGCATCGGTTATTATAAAGATAAAAAGCACAGCCAAAAGTAACAAAAACTCCAATAGGATGGCTATCCAGTAAATCAAACGTATCAAAAAGATTGTCCTACCTGAAAATGGACTGCATTTTGACTTCTATCTCTAATATTTACCCCCATATCAATCTTAAATGGACCAATAGGTGTCAAATATCTAAATCCTAATCCAACAGATGAAATAACCCGATTAGAGAACTCCCAAATACCTTGATTCTCAGAAATCATACTATTATCATTAAAAATTGCACCTTTAAAATCTTTATATATAGGGAAATTTGCTTCTAAAGAGAGATTTGCCAAGGTGAATCCTGCACCCTCTAAATCTTCTGTTGCCGAAGCAGTAATACCAATTCTATCATAACCATAAGCTCGATTAGAGAATGCTCCACCTGCAAAGAATTTCTTTGATTCAGGCATAGAGTTATTGTAAACCTGAATTGAACCCATTCTTCCTACAGCAGAAAGCGTAATATCAAATAACGTATAAATGCCTCTAAGCTCTTCTAAATATTTTAAATAAGAGGTACTGTCTAGTGAATATTGTAGTCCATACTCCATCTCATGAGAGAAGTAAACACCTTGAGTTGGATTTAATTTAGAGTTTCGTCTATCATAAACCACTTTCATAAAGGGGTAGACCAAAAAGAAACGTTCATCATCAGATATATCCCTACTCTCAATACCCAATCCTATACTGTTATACCAACGGCTCCCTTTATGTGAAAGATAGATTCGATTATAGAGTACTTTTTCATCAAAATCATGAATATCTTTCTCTTCAGAGTAACCAAGAGTATTTTCTAAATCTAAATGATAATCTAAAACAGAGATAAAACAGGGGTAAAAGAAGCTATTTTCAATATTTTTCTGTTTACTAGAGAGCAGTGCATCAAAAATAAGTTTTCGACCATTACCTAAAAAATTTCTATACTCCCAATAGTATTTGAGCTGAAATTTTAAATCTGTTGCATAACCAATTCCAATACGTGTATGCCTATGTTTCTCTACCTCTTTAAATGAGATTTTAACAGGTTTTTCACTATAAAAATTGAGATGATAATCCAAATGTAATTGCTCAAATGCCTCTAAGGCATACAATGATTCATAACTCTCTTTAATCTTATCAACATTAAAAACATCCCCTTTTTCAAAAGAGAGACGTGACAAAACAATCTCATCACTCATTGTAGGAGAGGGGGTCTCGATGGTAATATCAGAAAAATGACATAAATCACTCTTGTCAACAACTATCTTAATATTTGCAGAGTACTCCTCTAATGTTAAATAGGCTTTTGTATCTATAATGGGGCTACAGTAACCTTGAGAAAAGAGATATTTTTTAATATTCTTTTTAGTAGCAGTAAATGCTTTTGCTCTAAAACGACTATTCTTCTCTAACTCTATCATATCGGTTATAGTTATATTACTATTAATGGTTATATCTTTAATAATAACAGCTCTGTTCTCTTTAATCGTAAAATGAACCCCTTTTTTATCAATATAGTGAGAAATTTCAGCATCATAAAAACCTTCATTTCTATAAAAAAGTCTAAATATATCATCCAATTTAGAGATAAGAATACTATTGATTGTTGCAATATCATCCTTCCACAGAGCCAATGCAGAAGGACGTTTTGCTCCAACTAATTTCTCTAAATCAGATGTAGAGACTTTTTGATTTCCATCAAAAGTTATAGGAATCGTAAGATCATTCATACTTTTGGCTAATAAGCATAAAGAAAAGAGTAAAAAGAGCAAAATTTTCTTCATGTTTAGCCTAAAAAATTAAAATATACTAACGTGTTTGACCATTGCCATAAATTTTAAATTTATATGTCGTCAACTCATTTATACCCATTGGTCCACGTGCATGTAGTTTGTTGGTCGAAATACCTACCTCTGCTCCAAAACCAAATGCTCCACCATCAGTAAATCGAGTACTGGCATTAACATAAACACAAGCAGCATCAACAGCATCTAAAAATTTTTCAGCAGCAGAGTAGTTTTCGGTGATAATCGCTTCAGAGTGACCTGAACCATATTTAGCAATATGAAGTAACGCTTCATCAACACTCTCTACCACTTTAATATTCAACTCATTTGCCAAATATTCTGTATTGAAATGTACTTCAGTTGCTGTCTCAATAAAGATAAACTGTTTTGTCTTTGGACACCCTCTTAACTTGGTACCTGCATCTACAAAATGTTTATAGAGTTTTGGTAAAATTGCTTTGGCTATTGCTTTGTCAATCAAAAGTGTCTCCATTGCATTACATACTCCAGGGCGTTGACACTTTGCATTTACTGCAATATTTACTGCCTTCTCATGACTCGCATCCCTATGAATATAGGTATGGCATAGCCCTTTATCATGCTTCACTACAGGTACAGAGGAGTTTTGAGAGATATATTGAATCAATCCTGCCCCACCACGAGGTACAATTAAATCTACATACTTATCCTCTTTAATAAGCTGTGCAACACCCTCTCTAGAGCTATCAGGAAGCAGGGAAATCATCTCTTTTGGTAGATTATTTATCTCTAAAACTTTTTGTAAAATTTTTGCAATAATGGCATTGGAGTGTTCTGCCTCTTTTCCACCTTTTAAAATAGCAACATTTCCACTTTTAAAACATAAACCAGCCACATCTGATGTAACATTAGGACGAGACTCATAGATAACACCAACCACACCAATAGGCACAGATACCTTCTCGATTCGTAGATTATCATCATTAACCCACCCCTCTAAAACACGACCAACTGGCTCTTTTAACCCTGCAATCTCTCTCAAAGATTGTGCAATTGCAATAACCCGTTTATCATCAAGTAATAGTCTATCTAAAAGAGCAGAATCCAAACGGTGTTCTTTTCCTAATGCCATATCTTTGGCATTCTCCATAACCACTATTTTAGAGTTCTCTTCAAGGGCATTTGCCATCTGATTTAATATTCTATTTTTTGTTTTTCCATCCAGTGTAGCCAACTGTTGCGTACACGATTTTGCTTTTTTCAAAAATTCTTGCATAGTATTCTTTTCCTTTTTCTTGCTTTAAAAGTATATCTTATTTACTTTTCTTATTCATAAAAAAATAAACTATAGTCGCTATAACAATTAATCCTAAAGTTATTAACACAATTTGATGCAGGTAGGCATTAATCAATGCCTCATTCGAACCGATAAAATAGCCCAAAAGAGCCAAAACAACAACCCAAAGACCAGCACCCAATGTTGTATATAGTGCAAATTTCTTTAAATCCATCTGTGAAAGACCAGCAGGAAGAGAAACCAACTGGCGAACACCAGGGATTAAACGACTTACAAAAGTGGAGAAAGAGCCATGTTTTAGAAAGAAATTTTCCATCTTTATCAACTTTTTCTCATTAAAAAAGAAATATTTTCCAAATTTTAATACCCCTTTACGTCCATATTTTTTTGCCAAGTAGTAGTTAAACAATGCTCCAAGCAGAGATCCCAATGTCCCAACAACAATAGCTACAACCAGACTCATTTCACCTTTTGATGCCAAATATCCAGCAGGAATCATTGCCACTTCACTGGGAAAAGGGAAAAAAGTACTCTCTAAAAACATCATAATAAATATACCCCAATAACCCAACTGCCCTACTATATCTACAATGGCTTTTACAATCTCATCCACTATATATCCTCTTTAAACTTATTTAATCTCTCTTTCGTTGCCTCTATCTGCCACTCAACACCATCTGCCAAAAAATTACGCTCTACAGCAACTATTTCTAGTTTTTTCAGAAGATATTCAACCCGTTGAACTTGACTATAGGTAGAAGTAAAAGAGTAGTTTAACATTTTTTCATACAAAACAATATTAGAGTTAGCAATAACCTCTTTTACAGCTGTTCCATAAGCACGTACAAGACCACCAATTCCCAATTTTATTCCCCCAAAATAACGAACAATAAGTACTGCCACATTTATCATCTCCTCTCCTCGCAAAACATTTAATGCAGGTGGAGCAGAAGAGCCTTTTGGTTCGCCATCATCCGAAGAGTTCTCAACAATCTGTTCAAACTCATTTAGATAACGTAAAGCATAAACAACATGACGAGATTTTGGATGTTGCTCTCTTAATTTATCTTGCAAACCTTTAAACTCTGAAATAGGAACAAGATAGGCAATGAATTTAGATTTTTTCACTTCATATGTATGCTCAAAAGCCTTCTCTATTGTTTTCATAAATGTTTATTTACCTTTTTTACAATCAAATCTACAAAAGTATCATCATCATTAAAACACTCTGCCACCCTATAATCATCATACTTTATCTTGTCGGCTATCTCTCTATGCTCAATATCAAGTTCATAAACTGTTTCTGAGTTATCAATAGTAAATGCCAAGGGGTAAACAAGTACTTTTCTATGGTAAGGGTTACGCAATACATCCACCAAATTAGGCTCTAACCAAGCTGAAGAGCCAACTTTTGATTGGTAGACTAACTTTATATTATTAAATTTAATTCCACGCTCATGTAGATATATTCTAATTGCCGAAACATTCCCCTCTACTTGATTTTGATAGGGATCTCCTGCTTTTATAATACTCATTGGCAATCCATGAGCCGAAAGGAGTAAATCATAATCTTTACTATTTTTATCGCCCAACGCATCCATAATTTTATCTACAGACATCTTAATATAGTCATAATCATCATAATAGGGGTCAATCACCGTTATCTTTGGAGCATAATTCAAAGCTTCACAACGCTCCTCTATATCTTCAATAGATGAGAGTGTGGTAGTGGTAGAGTATTGAGGATACATAGGAAATAGAATCAACTCCTCTACACCATCTTTTTGAAATTTTTTCAGAGCATCCGTAGCAAAAGGGGGAACATAACGCATGGCAGGAGCAATAGAAATATCAAGCCTCTTTTTAAGCTTATCTATCAGTCTATTGGTTAATTCAGGAAGAGGAGACTTTCCCCCCAAATTTTCAATAAAATTCTCTTTAACCTCATCAATCCGATTAAAAATAATAATTTCACGAACCAAAGCTCTGGTATATCTATTCATGGTTAAAATATTTTTATCCGAAAACATATTACGCAAAAACATCTCAACCTCATCAACGCTATTGGGTCCCCCCATATTCAATAGTAGTAGTGCTTTTTTCAATTTCTTTAGCCTTGATATTTTTTGGGGTATTTTAGCATTTTAAATTGAAGTTTTAGGCTTAATTCTATAAAGCACAGCATACATCAAAGGAACAAAGTATAAATTAAGAACTGTAGCCCAAGCCACACCAAAGCCCAAGCTTACTGCCATTGGTTGTAAAATCAATGCTTGACCAGAGGCAAAGAACATTAAGGTGAATAGACCTAAGACAGTGGTTATAGAGGTTAATACAATGGGTCTTAAACGCCATGAGGCGTAATCGAGAATCTCTTGAGTATTTTTTGCTTTTCTTACAAACTCTAACATAATCAGACCATCGTTTACTACGACTCCTGCCAATCCAACAATTCCCATTACGCCTGTCATACTTAGGTTTAAACCCATTAACTTAGTACCCACCAAGACACCCAATATAGATAAAGGAATAATAGAGAGAATAATTAAGGGTTGAACAAAAGAGTTAAACATCCAAACCAAAGTGATAAAGATTAAAAATAGAGCAATAACTCCTGCTTGACCCATCTCTTTCATCATCTGTGAGTTGGCTTTCTGCTCACCTTTTATAATAACTTTTAATCCATCCTCTCTTAGCTCTTCTATTATAGGTTTAAGCTTCTTCATTACATCTACAGAGAGGGTAACTTTTTTATCTACACGGGCATAGACCGAACTAACCCTCATTGCATCCTCTTTAAAAATTCTTACCAAAGATTTTTGATAATAGAAATCACACACCTCTTTTAAAACCACAACCAAGCCATTTGGAGTTGTTAATTTAAAGTTTTCAATGGTTGATTTTTTATCTTTTAAGGTATCTTCTACTTTTACCCGTAAAAGCCCCTCTTCATTAAACATCTTGGCGTACTCACCTTGAAAAAATGAACCACGAAGAGATTTTGTAATATACCCTTCGCTTAGACCCAGAGATTGACCATACTCATTAACCCGTAACTTTAACTCTTTCTCTCCCTCTTTGGCATCTGTTCCTATATCCTCTACCCCTTTTATGGTGTGGAGTTTATCTTCTAATATTTTTATGGCATCGGCTATCTTTTTTGGATTGCTGTCTGAAAAGCCTATCTCAATATCATGCCCCACCATTCCTGTCTGTTGAGCAAAGATATTAAACTCTTCAAAGACCTTCTCTCCATTAATCTCTAGCTTTCGCATCTTCTCCAATAGACCCTCTTGAATCTCTTTTGCTATGGTTTGTGCTTTTTTTGTTCGTATCATATCAGAATCATCATATTCCAGTGAAAAGATAGGATTTATATAGGTGTCAAAAAAGTTTTCTGGGGCTTTTTCATGCAGATTAATAAAAATATGAAATAGGTTGTCTCCAGTATCTATGCTTTTATCTCCATTCATCTTAAATCCAATAACCGAAGTAACCGAATCTACAGCATCTTTATCCAAATACTCTAGCAGAGCATTCTCTATCATGGTGACATGCTTTTCTGTATCAGTTAAAGAGTTGTTCACATTAACAACACCATTTAAGTAGACCTGCTGAACATCAAACTCTGGCATAAATTCAATCTTTGTAATCTTTGCCATGGCTACAGTTCCTACCATAATCAAAGAGACTAATAAAAATAAAGAGGTTTTTTTAAATCGTAAAAGACCATGCAGTATAGCCATATAAAATCTCTTTAAAGTAACCCAAAAACGGCTCTCTTTTTTATTCTCTTTCTCTATTTTACCCATCGAGTAGAACTCTTTGGAGTGTAGAGGTAAAAAATAGAATGCTTCAAAAAGAGAACTAAGCAGAAGAATTGAAATCATAATCGGAATTACTCGAATAAAGATTCCCATTTGACCTGTCATAATAAGCATGGGTAAAAATGCAAAAATAGTGGTAAAGGTGGCTGTAATAATAGCAGGGAACATCTCGGTTGCACCATCAATGGAAGCTTCTCTAGGAGATTTACCCATCTCTATATGTCGATAGATATTCTCTGCCACAACAATAGCCTCATCTACCAACATTCCCAACGCAATCAATGCCCCCAAAAGGGTTAACATATTCAAGCTACTTCCCATCATCTCAATAACAATTAATGTAATCATAAATGCCGTTGGAATTCCAACGCCTACTACCAAGGCAATACGATAACTCACCGTTAAAAAGAGAGCCAACATCACCAAGATAAGACCAAAGATAATATTAGAAGAGACCAAATTAAGACGATTTTTAACCCAAATCGAAGTATCAGTATAGGCTTCAAACTCTATATCACCTTTATACTCCTCGTTAAACTCTTTAAGAACTGCTCGAACCTCTTTGCTTAGAGCTATTGCATTTCCCTCTTTTGTCTTTTGAATATTTAACGAAATATTGAGTTTACCATTATAATGAGAGAGCTGTTTTGGTTCAGCCAATCCCAATTTAACCGTAGCAATATCTCCCAAATAGAGATGTTTTCCATTAATTCCAAGGAGTGTCTGTTCCAGTGCTTTTTTGCTTTTTTCCCCATTAATGGTTGAAATATAGAGATGATTTCCCTTCTCTTTTATTGTCCCTACAGGAAAAATAGAAGAGAGCGAAGAGATGGCACTGTAAACAGCTGACTTAGAGATACCATAAGCATCAATTTTATTTTGGTTCAGCTGAATTAAAATCTCTTCATCTGACTCTCCACGAATATCAATATTACTTAAATTGGGAATAAGGGTTAATCTGTCTTTTAACTTCTGTCCAATCTCTAAAAGTTTTTCAATAGATGCCTCTTTTCCCGATATTGCAACAACCAAAAGAGGAAACGCATGAACCGTTATTTTTGCTATAGGTTCATCCATATCGCTGGGCAAATCACGTTTAAGATTAGAGAGTATATCTTTAACATCCCCTAAAACCATTTGATTATCGCTATTGGGAACAATATCAGCAAAAATAGAGAACATTCCATTTTGAATACTACTGTCTACCTTTTCAATCTCTGCCAACCCTTTTAACTCATCTTCAATAGCTTTAACAGCCATCTTATCAAGTACATCAGCACTTGCCCCTGCATAGCTCCCAATAATAGAGACTTGGTCAAGCTGAGAAGGGGGAAAAATCTCTTTAGGAATCATCTTATAGGCAAAAATAGACATAATAATGGTAAAAACCAATACAATATGGTTTAACACAGGTCGGTCGATGGCGAACTCTAGGAACTTTCTAATCATCAAAACTACTTTACATCTTGACTAACTAAATTCTCTTGATAATCTATCACCTCTAATCTGTTTTTTATTAATGCTTGTTCCTCTTGAAAGGTGATTTTTAGTGATTTGAGGTGTGCGATTTGGCGACTCTCATAATAGATTTGGTTGTCTAAATAGATATTTGGAATAAACAGAAGTAGCACCAATGCAGTAGCTAAAATTGTAATAACCACCATGCCTCCTGTTACTCCATTCTCGGCTCTCTCTTCCATAACTAACCTTTAAAAATAAATGTTCTAAGTTTTGCAGAACGTGAACGGGCGTTGATTTTTAGCTCTTGTTTGGTTGCAACAATTGGTTTTCGTTTTAACATCTTTCCAAGTTGATGATTTTTTCCACAGGTACACCTCATCGCTTGGGCATCACAGATACAGGCTGTTGACCATTTTTTATATCGGTTTTTAACCAATCTATCTTCTAGAGAGTGAAAAGTTATTAATGAAACAATCGTACCATTTAACTCTCCTGCTTTAAACTTCTGCTCTAGGACATCAAGTAGCCCCTCTATTTCACCTAGTTCGTTGTTAACCTCTATTCTAATTCCTTGAAAAGATAGTGTTGCAGGGTGTATTTTTCCACCACGAGGGATAACGGTCAAGATAACCTCTGCCAACGCTTTTCCACTCTTAATTGGCTCTTTAGAACGTGCCTCAACAATAGCAGAAGCAACTTTTCGATAAGAGCGAACCTCTCCGTAATGATTTAAAATATACTCTAACTTCTCTTGGCTGTAGTTATTGACCACCTCATAAGCAGAGAGTTCAGCTGTTGAGTCCATACGCATGTCCAATGTTTCACTCTCAAAAGAGAATCCTCTGTCCATCTTATCTAGCTGTAAGGAAGAGACACCAAAATCTGCCAAGAGTCCTGTGATTGGTGTTTCAGTAAGTGTAGGGAGTGTTGTAGCAAATGTTCCTTTGTAGAGTGTGCTTCTATCTTGAAAAGGGGTTAACCTATTTTTAGAAAAAGCCAACGCTTCATCATCTCTGTCGATACCAATATGTTTAATCTCTGAATAGCTCTGCAACATCGCTTCTGAATGACCTGCATAACCTAATGTACAATCTACAAAATAGCCCTCTTTAATTTTGGAAAATCCATCCAATACTTCTGCCAATAAAACGGGAATATGAGGTATGTTCATCTTTAACCTTTGTCTAATAAAAAATAATAATGATATAATAGCAAAAATATATAATAAGGGTATTTGTTTATATGGATAGACACCTTCTACAAGAGTTACAAAGAATATCTCATTCAATGTTTTCAAAGAACTATTTTGGAGTCTTTCATGGTTCTATATCGGCTAAAGTTGCTATAAATGCGTTTCTTATCAATCGGAAAGAGACCATTCTTGATAAAGTAAATGAGGGACAGTTTATAAAACTAACCTGTGAAGCTAAAAAAGATTATCGATGGAAAGATGCCTCTGTTGATGCTAACATACATCAAGCAATCTATGCCAATATAGCCAGTGCAAAATATATCTCTTACACCATGCCACCCTATACCACAGCCTACTCTCTGGACCACTCATTGGTTGTACCCCAAGACTATTATGGTCAAACCATATTAAAAGAGATACCTGTCTATGACCCAAAAGATTTTAATGATTGGGAGGAGAGAGCCCCCCAAGAGATTAGTGATTTTTTTATAAATAATAAAACCCATCTACTCCTTATAAAAGGTTTTGGACTTCTCTCATATGACAGAAACCTAACAGAGATGGTAAAAAAAGTTGCCATTCTAGAAAATAGCTGTCGATTAATGACCATAAACTCAATAAATTAATGGTCAATAATAGTTTATTGAGACTTTGATGCCTCTGCTGTGTTTCCATAAGCACCAAGGTTTGCTCGTCCTCCATTAGAAGGCAACTCATTTGAATAGTCAGAGGAAGGATTGGCTTTATCAATAGCCAAACTTGTCTTTGAATCAAAAACCCATCCATTACCACTCCAACGTCCATATTCAGAAGCAAGGTGTAAATCTAAATCAACTTCAGAATCTATACCTGAAGAGGATACACTCTGACGAATACCTCTACCATTTCCAAGCTCAAAATAGATACTGTCACCTTTAGCATATAACCAAATATGGTCATTACTCTCTTGAGCTCCTTTATTAAAAATCGTCTGAAAATTACTATTATCATTAAGGCTCTCTTCATCTCGATAAATCCATGTTGAGATGGTTAAAGCAGAAGATGGAGATAAAGTATTAGGAAATAGTGTATAATTTTCACCACCATTAAAGAGTCCTGCATGGCTATCAAGTTTAGCATCTGAAGTAAAGTTTGCACTACTCCAACCAGCCTCACTATGGTATGTACCAAAGCTATCATTCCAATTGTTTTCCATCTGCCAATAAGCATTTAAATCAGTAGTTAAACCATTACTAATGGTTTTTCCTAGACCACCATTCCATAACTCTAATACTTCATTGTCAGTTAAAGCTCGTTCCCAAACCCCCATATCATCTAATCTACCTTTTAATTGATAAACATTAAGTCCTCGATAAGTACCAATACTAATATAACGGCTATTAATACCAATATTTCCAAAACCTATAAACTGTTGATCAGCTTTCTTTTTACCATCAATATAAATTTTAAATCGCTCAGTTAAAGCATCATAAGTAGCAACAACATGATGCCATCCAGCTTTAAATTTTGTGTTGGCATATTCTGGATTCACATGAATATCTGAAGAGGAGTCAACATTGTTATAATTATAAACATTTCCATTCTGAACTCCATTATTAAAAAGATCGTTATTCTCAGAGATAAAGGTGTGCATCGTCTCATTTAAGTTATTAATACCATAACCTTCAGAGTTTGAGATAATATTATTACGAACAATTGTTTCATATCCAATACCTCGATTATCTGTCCCTTTATGCTCATCATAAACTATTCCATCTTTTTTACTACCTTCAATGGTATTATGTTCAATTAAGGTATTATGAAAACCATTAATACGAATTGCTCCATTAAGATGACTACTATCATCATAATTATTAATCTTATACAATCTATTGTGATGAATATGCACTCCAGTAAGCGTACTTTTTGAATCAAATCCACTACCTGCTTCAAGTACAATACCCCCATTCTTCCCATAAATTAAATTATTATGTATGGTTGAACTACCAATTGCAATAGGAGAAGAAGAGTCAATAAGAATACCTGCATAACCAGAAGGTCTATCTGTTAAACTGTTTCCAATAATATTATTATGAATAGAAAAATTACTTCCACTAGAAACTCTTATTCCTGTATTGGTTCGTGTAGTATAAATTTTGTTGTTATATGCTTCAACATTATCTGCATAGATAAAATATATCCCCTCATGACCAGAGTTCTTTATAAGATTATCATAAACTTTCAAGTGATTGGATTTTCCCTCATCTGAACCGTAAAATCTAATAATATCGCCTCTTGAATCATGTAAATTCATATCATGAATTTTAATATAAGAAGGATTATAAAAGTTCATTAAGATAATAAAGCTTTGACCAATACTCTCGGTTTGAATTCCACCAGAAAGCTCAAATCCACTTATTTCTATATTTGAAACAGCTCCACTTCCATAGGTACCTTCGCTCCAAGCAACCGTTCCATCATCATTTTTTTGTCCAATTAGTGGTTTATTAGGAGTATTCCAACCAATATTATCTTTTAGTTTAACGGTGACATTAGAGTCTCCCTTTAAAATTGTATTGCTAGAGATAAGAATCGGTTCATCTATAACACAACTCATTTCTCCCTTTAAATAAACAGTTGTTAATGTTGCATCTGTAGAGACTCTATCTAAAGCTTTGTTTATCTCTATTTGATCGCTTGTACCATTACACTTATAATCTCCATCTCCACTCATTGAAGTAATCGTTAACGTAGAAGAAGATATTATCGTTGTATTATTTTCAGGAGGAGGTGGTGGTGGAGGAACAGCAATATTGTTTGCTAAAGTTTTAATATCATCAACTTTTCCAGACCCTCGAATATAAACACCTGCTATATAGATAATTTCATTATCTGGTTGAGCCTCTTTTAAATCCTCTTCAAGATTCCTAGTAATGGTATGCCAAGTTCCATCTTTACTACTGCTACCTAAACCATGATGGATATAGATACCTGAACTGTCTTCCAAAGAACTATTCTCTGAAGAAGTATAATAAATAAAACGAATACCATCAGTAGTTTTCACACGAATAAAAATTCTAAAATCCTCTGCATAATTCATAGACCATTGAATAATCTTATGTTCACGATTATACCACCAACTACCATCTGAATTGTGTAAGATATAACTGTTTTGTAATCCATCTCCCAGTAACTCTATTACCTGACTCTGCCGATCTGGGTCATAAACATTCGAGATAGAAGCTCCCTCAGGATTATTATCACTAATTAACCATTTTGCTATATTATTACTCTCTGCATCTTCATAAATTTGAACTGCACTTAAAGCATACGAAAATTGTATACTTAATAATAAAACCATAGAAAAGATTGTAAATCTATAATTCATCTTTTCCCCTTTCCATTTTTTACTATATAACTTATTGCTATACAAAAACTATTCTAATATAGAAAAACTAAATAAAAAATAAAATAAATGTTTTTATATTCGGTAAAATGGTTTTTTAAAATTTATTATTCAAATAAATTAAATAATATTTTTTTTAGATGTTAAATATTTTTTTAAAATATTTAACAACATATATTTTTTAATCCAAGCCGTAACTTCTAGACTCTTCAGTAGCCAATAATCTGTTATTTTTTAAAATAAATTTATGGATATTGCTGTTTAAATTATTAATTCCATAACCTTTACAGTTTGAAATATTGTTATCTCTTACAATGGTTTTATAACCTGTTCCACGCCCTGCAACACCATCATATTCATCATAAACAATACCATCTTTTTCGCTACCATCAATACTATTATAGGCAATTAATGTGTTATGAAACCCCTTAATACGAATTGCTCCATTCAGATAACCATCGTCTCCATAGCTATTAATTTTATAGAGCCTATTATGGGTAATTTTTACATCTTTTAAACTCTTCTTTGAGTTAAATCCTTTTCCTGCACTTAAAACAATTCCTCCATTTTTTCCATAGATATAATTGTTATAGATGGTTGCCTTTCCAATTGAAGTCTTGGATGAAGAGTCAATAAGAATCCCTGCATAACCAGAGGCTATATTGGTTAAACTGTTTCCTATATTATTATCATGAATAGAGAAATTACTTCCACTAGAGACCCGTATTCCTGAATTGGTTCGAGTGCCATAAATTTCATTATTATATGCCTCAATATTATCTGCATAGACAAAATATATCCCCTCATGACCAGAATTTTCTATATAGTTATTGTAGACTTTTAAATGGTTAGATTTACCTTTATCTGAACCATAAAAACGAATAATATCTCCTCTTGAATCATGTAACTTCATATGATGAATATCAACATATGAAGCATTATAAAGATTAATTAAAATAACAAAATATTGTCCTTTAGCTTCGCTCTGAATACCACCTGAAAGTTCAAATCCACTTATTTCTATATTGGAAACAGACCCATGTCCATATTCTCCTTGTTTCCAAGCAACCGTTCCATCACTATTCTTTTGCCCAATTAGTGGTTTATTTGGGGTATTCCATCCAATGTTGTCTTTTAATTGAACAATAACATTTGAATCACCTACCAATCTTGTACCACGAGAAATTAGTATCGGTTCATCAATAACACAACGCATTGCTCCTTTTAAATAGACTGTTTTCAAGCGTTTATCTGATGCAACCCTATCTAAAGCTCTATTTATCTCTATTTGATCACTTACACCATTACAAATATACTCTCCATCTTCATTAACAGAAGTAACAACAAGTGTCTCAGAAGAAGGTAATTTTATTCTGTTATCAATGGGATAAACAACAACTTTCTTATCATTACTAGCTAAAGTTTTAATATCATCAATGCGTCCTGAACCCCGAATATAAAACCCTGCTATATAGATAATTTTATTATCTGGTTGAACTTTTTGTAAATCATCTTCAAGATTCCTTGTAATTGTATGCCAATTCCCATCTTTACTATCACTGCCTAAACCATAATGAATATAGATTCCTATACTATCTACCAAGGTGCTATTTTCAGATGGAGTATAATATATAAAACGAATACCATCCGTAGTTTTTACACGAATAAGAATCTCAAAATCTTCAGAATAGTTCATAGACCATTGAATGATTTTATCTTCATGGTTATACCACCAACTGGAATTTTCATTACGTAGCAGATAACCATTATCTAATCCCTCTCCTGACAACTCTATTACCTTACTCTTTATAGAGGAATCATAAGTATTAGAGATAGAAGCTCCATTAGGGTTGTTATCATAAATTGACCACCTCTTTGTAGTCATATCCTCTGCATCTTCATAAACATTAACGACATTTAAAGCATACAGAAATTGTATACTTAACAATAAGATTATAAATCTATAATTCATCTTTTCACCTTTTAATTTTTTTATATAATTTGTTCCTATACAAAAAATATTCTAATACAGAACAACTAAATAGAAAATAAAAAAAATAGTTTTATATTCTATATAATGATATTTAGAATTTTAATATTTAAATAAGTTTGATTCAATTTATTACTAATACTATATATTTATTTAAAATAATAAACAACATAGTAAAGTTAATTAATTGACTTTTTATTATTAGTAAACTCATTATTCTCTAAAATAAACTTATGAATATCCTTGTTCAAATTATTAATTCCATAACCTTTGCAATTTGAGATACTGTTATCTCTTACAACTGTTTTATAGCCTTTACCTCGTCCAACAACACCATCATATTCATCATAAACAATACCATCTTTTTCACTACCATCAATACTGTTATAAGCAATTAAAGTATTATGAAATCCTTTTATCCGAATTGCTCCATTCAGATAACCATCATCGCCATAGCTACTAATTTTATAGAGTCGGTTATGGGTAATATTTACATCTTTCAAACTACTCTTTGAGTCAAATCCTTTTCCTGCACTTAAAACAATCCCTCCGTTTTTTCCATAGATATAATTGTTATAAATCATTGCTTTTCCAATGGATATATCCGATGAAGAGTCAATCAAAATTCCTGCATAACCAGAGACTCTCTTTTTTAAACTGTTTCCTATATTGTTATCATGTATAGAGAAATTACTTCCACTAGAGACCCGTATTCCTGCATTGGTTCGCGTACTATAAATTTCATTATTGTAGACCTCAATATTATCTGCATAGATAAAATATATCCCCTCATGACCAGAATTTTCAATAACATTATTATAAATTTTTAAGTGAGTAGATTTACCTTTATCTGAACCATAAAAGCGAATAATATCTCCTCTTGAATCATGCAGGTTCATATCATGAATATCAACATAAGAGGCATTATAAAGATTAATTAAAATAACAAAATATTGTCCTTTGGCTTCACGCTGAACACCACCTGAAAGTTCAAATCCACTTATCTCTATATCTGAAATTGAGCTACTTTCGTATTTTTCTTGTTTCCAAGCAACTGTTCCATCCTCATTTTTTTGTCCAATCAGTGGTTTATTTGGGGTATTCCATCCAATATTATCTTTTAATTGAACAACAACCTCTGAATCACCTGTTAATATGGTATTGCTAGAGATAAGAATCGGCTCATCTATAATACAACGCATTTTCCCTTTTAAATATACCGTTGTTAACATCTCATCAGAGGCTACTTTTTCCAATGCTCTATTTATCTCTATTTGATCACTTACACCATCACAGCTATCAACATAAACTATCTCTTTTTGATTTTCTAAATTTGATACAACTCGAAAAACTTGAAAAAGTAGAAAGAGGATGGATATAGTAATAATTATATATCTCATTGTTTACTCCATATTTTAAATTTTTGCTACCCCTTTCACAAAGCACTTTTTAATCTCAAAATCTTTATCAAAAAGTACTAAATCAACAGGGTAACCCTCTTTTAACTCCCCTATTTTTAAGCCCAATTTTTGAGCTGGAATCTTTGTAACCATCGCTATAAGTTCAGGAATTGAAATGTCGGTATATTTGTGAAAGTTTCGTAATGCCTCATTAAGCTTCAAAACACTTCCTGCCAATGTTCCATCTTCTAACCGTGCTTCGCCATCTTTGACCATAACTTTCTGTCCACCAATTTCGGAAACTCCATTACACAAACATCCTGCTCTCATTGCATCAGTTATTAAAATCAACTGCTCTCTCTTAACCCTATATAAAAGTTTAAAAAAAGAGGGATGTATATGAATTAAATCGGCAATAATATCACAAGAGACATCATCACTCTCCAACACAGCACCCACAATAGCAGGTTCTCTATGATATAAAGGGTTCATAGCATTAAAAAGATGTGTCGCATGAGATACCCCCCACTCAAAGCTTTTCTTGGTCTCTTTATAATCTGCATCACTATGACCAATGCTCAAAACTACCTCGGGATAGTGTTTTTTCATATAAAAGATAAATTCTCTTGCCCAATCAACCTCTGGTGCAATGGTTATCATCTTAATAATGTCCATAAAAGGTTCTACCAGTTCAAAATTAGGAGTTTGAATATAATCAGCATTCTGAGCCCCTTTTTTAGTCACATTTATAAAGGGACCTTCCAAATGGACTCCTAAAATTTTGGCTCTAAGGGAGTTGTTCGGAGCTAAAGTCTCCGATGCTAAAAAGTTTTGTACATTTAAAAGTGCTTTTGTTATATCTTTTTGGCTCATTGTCATGGTAGTTGCCAAAAAAGAGGTTGTTCCTGTCTCTAAAATAGTTTTAGAGATTTTATCTAAAGCTTCAGGCGTAGCATCCATCACATCAAATCCAGCCGAACCATGAATATGAATATCAATAAACCCAGCCGATAGATACAACCCCTCAGCATCAATAACCCTTGCCCATATCGGTAACTCTTTGGTTATCTTAATAATCTTATTATCAGAAAATAGAAGATTATACCCCTCTAACACCTCTGTAGATGTTACTATTTTTGCATTTATAATCGCTTTCATCAACGAACCAACCTCATCCTTTTTTGACCCAAAAGATAAATAGTAGAGGCGAAACCTCTCCTTTCATTAGGAAAGCTCACAACCACTTCACTCTTATCCTCTGCATATGCTCTATTATAATCAGCTCCACTTAAATTAGCCGAAGATGAATAAACCCACCCCATACGATTAAGCAACAAATTATGTTCACAATCTTTAACCACACGAAAAGAGAGTCCATTAGGCATAATAAAAGTGGTCTTTTTAGCACGACGAATCCTATTTTTATGGGCATTAGGAACACGACTAAAAGTTTGCAGTGTTTTAAAAGAGTCAACAACCCGAATATAGTGTTTATTAGGCAAACGCCTCTTAGCCCTATCAATTTTAGAAGAATCTTGCGAAACAAAGCCAACAGTAGTATCCGTTTGGGTTAAATAGAGTCTATTTTTCATAAAAAAATCCGTAGGGTGCGTTTGCTAACGCACCATTTAATAAAATTGGCAAAAAAGAGAGTTTTGCCGAAAAGGTTATATTTTTTTCGTAAGTGGCAATTGCCATCGCACTATTAAACAGGCGAAATGTTATTTTATGCGTATTTGATTTTGTGGTGCGTTGAAAACGCACCCTACGTTAATTCAAATAATCTTGAAGTGCTTTAGGCTCTAGCTCTCCACCAGAGTTTTTAAGCTCTTTGATTGCTAATGCTGTTGCTTTCGCTGCTGCTACTGTTGTAAAGTAAGCTACATTGGCTTTTAATACCGATTGACGGATGGTTTGACCATCTATTTTACTTCCTGCATCGGCAGAGGTGTTAATAGCTAAAGCAATCTCATCATTTTTAATCATATCATCGATATTTGGACGACCTTCTGATATTTTTAAAACCCTATTTGATTTAACTCCTGCCTCTTCCAATACTTTATGTGTTCCTGCTGTTGCGTAAATCTCAAAACCTAAATCTGTAAATGATTTTCCAATCTCTGGAACATATGGTTTATCATTACTTGAGAGAGACATAAAGATTTTACCCTCTAAAGGAATATTATTTTTCGCTGCAAATTGACTTTTAGCAAAAGACATTCCAAAGTTGTCACTAATTCCCATAACTTCACCTGTTGATTTCATTTCAGGTCCAAGAAGCAGGTCTGCCCCTGGAAGTTTATTGAATGGGAAAACTGCCTCTTTTACAGCAACATGACCTTTTAGGTTTGGTTCTAAGATTTTTTTACTAAAGTCTACAACATTAAAGGTATCATAATATTTAAGTGCCTCTTTTAGGTCACCTTGAATCATTACTCTTGTTGCTACTTTTGCGAGTGGAACACCTGTTGCTTTAGATACAAATGGAACAGTTCTTGATGCTCTTGGGTTTACTTCGATTAGATAAACTTCATTTTCAAAGATAGCATACTGAATATTCATAAGACCAACAACACCCAAACCAAGAGCGATATTTGCAGTCTGCTCTTTAATCTCAATTAAGAGTTCATCAGAGATAGAGATGGTTGGTAAAGCACAAGCCGAGTCTCCAGAGTGAATTCCTGCCTCTTCTATGTGTTGCATAACTGAACCAATGTAAACATCTGTACCATCACAAATTGCATCAACATCAAGCTCTATAGCGTTGTTTAAGAATTTATCAATAAGAACTGGTGCATCATTAGATACAGAAACAGCCTCATCCATGTACTGCTTAAGTTCAACATCAGAGAATACCGTCTTCATACCACGTCCACCAAGTACAAAACTAGGGCGAACAAGCACAGGGTAACCAATTCTATTAGCTACTATAATTGCATCCTCTTTGGTAAATACAGTTCCATTATTTGGCTGTTTTAGACCCAACTTATCAATAAAATCAGAGAAAAGTTCACGGTCTTCTGCAAGGTCAATCACTTTTGCAGTTGTTCCAGAGATATTTGCACCAATTGCTGTAAGCTGTTTTGCCAATTTAAGTGGTGTTTGACCACCAAAATGGACAATAACTCCATCAGGCTTCTCAACTTCGATTACATTTCGTACATGCTCAAAATCAATTGGTTCAAAGTATAAAATATCAGAAGTATCATAATCTGTTGATACTGTCTCTGGGTTACAGTTATAGATAATTGATTTAACACCCATATCTTCTAATGCAAATGATGCGTGAACACAACAGTAATCAAACTCAATACCTTGACCAATTCTGTTTGGTCCACCACCAATTACAAGAACTTTTTTATCATCACTCTTTTTAATTGGTGCTTTTGGAAGCTTTGTAATGTTTGTTGAAGAGTAGAGATATGGCGTTAATGCTTCAAACTCTGCTGAACAGGTATCAACTTCATTATACTCTAAACTAATACCCATCTTCTCACGGGCATTATAAATATCATTTTCAGAGAAGCTCATCCCATCATTTTTATTAATCACCTTAGCAATCATAATGTCAGAGAAACCGTCAGATTTTACTTTTCTCATACGTGTTTCATCTGTAAGAAGTGCAACATTCATTGCCTTCTCTTCTTGTGCCAACTCTTCTAATTGATATAAGAACCATTGGTCAATTTTACACCAATCAAAAATCTCTTCTACTGTTTTACCTCGTCTTAATGCTTCAAATACATAAAGAACTCTGTCAGCATTTGAACGTCTAATCTCATGAATAAGCTCATCTTCATCACAATCAATAGAGTCAAATCCACATAAACCTGTCTCTAAAGAGATAAGTGCTTTTTGGAATGACTCTTTGAATGTTCGCCCAATACTCATCGCTTCTCCAACCGATTTCATCGCTGTACTAAGGGTTGAGTCTGCCATTGGGAATTTTTCAAATGTAAATCTTGGAACTTTGGTTACAACATAATCGATTACTGGTTCAAAAGATGCGGCTGTTCCTGTAATATCATTGGTAATCTCATCAAGTGTATGACCAACAGCTAAGAGTGTTGCTACTTTTGCAATTGGATACCCTGTTGCTTTTGATGCAAGTGCAGAACTTCGGCTAACTCTTGGATTCATCTCAATAACAATCATTCTACCATCTTTTGGATTGATAGAGAACTGAACATTTGAACCACCTGTATCAACACCAACTTCACGTAAAATCTTAAATGAAGCATCTCTCATTCGTTGATACTCTTTATCTGTAAGGGTTAATGCAGGAGCAACAGTTATTGAATCTCCTGTATGTACACCCATTGGATCGAAATTTTCAATTGAACAGATAATAATACAGTTATCGGCTCGGTCACGAATAACCTCCATCTCATACTCTTTCCAACCTAAAAGAGACTCTTCAATCAAAATTTCAGAGATAGGAGAGGCATCAAGACCACCTTGAACAATCTTCTTATATTCATCAATATTATAAGCCACACCAGAACCACCACCAGCCATGGTAAATGAAGCTCTAATAATCAGTGGAAAACCTATTTTTTTGGCAACTTCCATCGCCTCTTCCATATTGTAAGCATACTCTGAAATTGGTAAATCCATACCAATTTTAATCATCGCCTCTTTAAACTCTTGACGATCCTCACCCTTCTTAATTGCTTCTGGATTAGCCCCTAAAAATTCAACTCCTTCAAGCATCCCTTTTTCGTTCATTTCCATAGCAACATTAAGTGCTGTCTGCCCTCCCATTGTTGGCAAAATAGCATCTACATTCTCTTTTTTGATAATCTTAGAAATAACCTCTGCTGTAATAGGCTCAACATAGGTTCTATCTGCAAACTCTGGGTCTGTCATAATGGTTGCGGGGTTAGAGTTAATTAAAACAACTCGATACCCAAGCTCTTTCAGTGTCTTGGCCGCCTGAGTCCCTGAATAGTCAAATTCACAAGCCTGTCCAATAACAATTGGTCCAGAACCGATAAGTAAAATAGTTTTGATGTCCGTGCGTTTTGGCATAAAAAAGTACCCCT
>Ga0256826_1000625_pt1 | contig 21603 bp, 8 predicted proteins | sample CV79metaG_FD_185975 | JGI IMG/M metagenome (GOLD analysis project Ga0256826, IMG submission 185975) | Hydrothermal vent microbial communities from East Pacific Rise, Pacific Ocean - CV79 | ecosystem: Environmental > Aquatic > Marine > Hydrothermal vents | place: Pacific Ocean: East Pacific Rise...
CACGTACAGTAACCAAAGTAACAAAAGCTAAAAAGGCATCAAGTGCAACTGTTACTACTACGAGTACTAGACAATCATCAGATAGTGCAGTAGTTGATATTAATCAACTCAGTAAGGCTGAACTGTTCGCATTTATGAACAAAGCAGCACGTAGATAGGTCATTAGACCTGTCATAATAATGTATTAATAAAGGATACACAATGGCAATTCAGTACAAACAGGGTGGAACAACCTCAGATTTAGGGGAACAGTTAAATGATTTCCACTATAGTTTATATGCGATAGAAGCAGCGACAGCATCTAAGACTTTCTCTTCAATGGGCGAAAGAATGGAGCAACCAAAACATTATGGTTCAACATTAAAATGTTACAAAGAATCTCCAATCATCCATGACTCAAACGTCAATAACCAAGGTATCGATGCTGATGGTGTTAAGATGACTCAAGGTAAGTGGTATTCATGGGATACAGCAGGCGTTAGAGCAGAACATGACACTAAAGCAGCAGCTAAAGGTAGAGCTAACTTAGTTAGGATTGAGTCTGGTAACGGTAACCTTGGTGGTTCAGATAGAGACTTCTTGGTACAGCAAGGTGCAATCCCTTTACTATCAGAGAATGGTGGAGATGTAAATGGTGTCGGTCTACGACGTGAGGTTGTTGAAGCTCGTATTCATGAGTATGGTATGGCACTTAAATTTACTAAACGAGAGTTAGAGATGGATACCCAAATTGGACTATTAACTAAATTCTCTAAAAGACTAGGAGAAGCACAGGGTACTATGAGAGAACGTCAGATTCGTAATGGACTACTTCAAGCAGGTCTTGATAACGTTGTTTATGGTGGAGATGCTTCAACAAGAGCAGAGTGTGATTATGGTTCTCAAATAAGTGGTACATCATTAAGACTTATTGAGCATACACTTGACTTGGATTTATGTCCAACAGATACAAAAGTTCTAAGTGGTAGTACAAACGTTGATACTAAAGTAGCACCTGCATCAAGATTTGCATTTATGCCTTACGAGATGAAATCAGCTATTGAAGATTCTGTAGGAGCAAATGGTAAAGATTTATTTGTACCAGTTGAGCAATATACAGATTCAGCTTCATTTGTAATGAAAGAAGAGTTCGGTAGAATTGGTAGATTTAGATTCGTACTTGTACATGACATGCCACACTTCGCAGGTGTAGGTGCTGATGTAGATGCTGCCGATGCTGATTTACTTTATTCAACAAATGGTAAGTATGACTTGTTCCCTATCCTTGTTGTTGGGGAAGATTCATTTGCAACTATGTCACTTGAAGGCGACAACGTAGCACAAGTTATCACAGTTGTTCCAAAAGCAGATGCAACTAATGACAAATACGGTAAACGTGGGTCAGTAGCAATCGCTTGGTACTTCGGTATGATTATAAAACGTCCAGAGCGTATCAAAGTAGGACTCTACACAGCTAAAAGAATGTAGAACTTACACTACATTTACCCTCTCAACCCATACGTAACTTTTCAGTTATGTGTGGTATACTTCTCTCACATATTAATCACAAACTAAGGAATTATCATGATTGAAAATATCAACCCAGACAAACACACGCAGACAGAGCTGTTAGATAAAGCTTCTGAACTTGACATCTTTGCATTTCCACAAGCCAACAATCCATCAAGACCTACAAAATCAGAAATTGCTGAGGCTATTAATAGAGCCAATGCTTCTGGTAGAAAAGCTAGTGATAGTGTCGATAGGATGAACGGTGGGATTGCAGGAGATGATGTAAGTAATACTCCTTTTAAGCAGTTACCGAAGAATGTCCGTAGACGTATCCAAGAAGATGTACTTAACATGAGACGTAGGGTATTTATTTCTGTCAATTCAAAAGCTGCTACACAGACAGTACAAGATGAGGTAAGTGACGATACAGAAGAATATAGAGAGTTTAAGTGGATGACTTGGGGTAATGACCTTATTGGACATAAACGTAGTAAGGTTGTATTTGACACTGACTGGCATATACCACACGGTCTATTACTAAACCTAGAAGATGCTGTAGGTTACGTTTATAAGAAAGTAGGGAGTGGGTATGAGACTATTCCAGTTAAAAAATACTCTATTAAAATTTTACCACCACTAACAGAGGATGAGATTAACGATATAGCTAAATTACAGCGATACCAACGTTCATTAACTCCAACTGGTAGAATATAATCTGAAAGGTACACAATGGCTGATTTAATTACACCTGTAGCAGAACCTAATACATTAACAGCGACTGCTTTACAGTTAGATGACGTAGGTTCTGATATTCAGTTATCAGCCTATGACCACATGATAAGACCATCTTTTGTTAATATTGTTGGGTCTGGTACTTTAAAAGACGGTGGCTATATTGGTCGTATGCTTGCTGTATACCGTGAGCATATCTACGACATGAAGCAGAAGAAAGAAATTACATCTGCTGATGCAGGTAAGATTCTAGGCAATGTCATGCCTACAATAATATCAGAGTGTATAGGATTTGAAGTAGGTCAAATACACCATGCTACACAATTCACTAATGACCTATTAGGTATCGAAGCAAGTAAGTTGGACGTGCAGCTTAAGAACATAGCTCTACAGTCAGACGTATTTTCTCACACTAATTTAAACCCTATTAAAAGGGTAAAGGCTATGGAAGATGTACAGTCAGTACATTCTCAACATAGACTGACAGAAGCTGAATTAGCGTTAAAGAATATTGAAGCAGGTGGTAATGGCATAGATACAACTATTAATAGTGCTACATCTATGATTGGTCATCGTATGAAAGAGAGTGAGGCAAAGGTTAACATTGACAAGGTAATCAAGTCACTTAAAGTAATGGAAGCAGGAGGAGATGGTACAAATGATAACATCTCATATAAAAAGTCATTAGTATACCTTAATAGGATGCAGTCAGAAGCCAAATTAGGTAACAGTGGTAATGGTGTAGACCTTGGAGAATCTATATACAAATGGGATGCTGAACGTTCCAAGATTACTGCTAAACACGAGTCGATAAGAGCAGGTGGTAATGGGGATGATATACTCATTAACGCAGAGAACTCGTCTGAGTATCTTAAGAAACAGGAGATTAAGGCACGTCTTGGAGATACTGGTAACGGTATTAGACTAAACGACTCTGTGTACCACTGGGATAATGTTAAGGCATCTATATCAACTAAAATGGAGTCAATCAAAGCAGGTGGTAATGGGGATGACATTTTAGTAAATGCAGATAAATCATTACCATATTATCAAAAGTTAGAGGTATCAAGTAAACTTGGGGATAGGGGTAATGGTATCAACCTAAACGATTCTTTGTTCAAGTACCAGTCAGATAAACTACACGCTGAGGCAGCACTGGAATCTGTAAAAGCAGGTGGAGATGGTGTTAATGTAATATCAAACCCTCTTAAGGCTTTACCTCACTTTCAGATATTGGATATCACATCCAGACTTGGAGATGTTGGGGATGGTGTAGATTTAGTACATTCTCATGGTAAACTACAGACTGATAAGCTACGGGCTGAGATAGCACTTGCCAGTATACAAGCAGGTGGTAATGCAAATGATATAATATACGACGCTACTAACACTGAACATTACTTTAGAGTATTAGAAATGAAATCCAAATTAGGAGATGAAGGGGATGGTACTGGTATCAATTTAGGACGTTCTATTGGTAAATATCAGACTGATTACGAGATGCTTAAAGCTAGGCACATGGAGTTACAGCGTGCAGGTCTATCAATAAGTGAAGGTGGAAATGGCAATGACGTTGTATTTGATGCTACAAAGTCTACATCATTCTATAAACGTGAGTCAGCAAAGTACTTATCTGAAACTGAGGAAACTAACACTAATATAGCTAAGCTAAAACAAGCACTGACTAGCATAGAAGCAGGTGGTAGTGGTGTAGGTACTAACATTGATAGGGTACAATCAGCTCCATACATGACTACTTTGTTCAAGAAGATGCAGGCACTTAGTGAGATGCAACGTGGTGGCTATACCTCACTAACAGAAACTGAATCAGTTAATGACCAACGTTCTATGGTAACAGCACAACGAGAGTCTATGATAGTTCAGAAGAACATGTATAGACGTCAGACGGAAGCATTTGATGACCGTAAGTTACAGTCAGTGTTGGATGCTACGTTGAAATACAATATGATGGTATTTCCAGATAATACTCATGCAGGGGATATGATTCCTACTAGAACTGATAAAGAACCTATTGATTCACTTATAGCAACCATAGTAGGAAGCTAACTATGGGTTGGTTTCATGGTCAGCATAAGCAGATATATGGTGCTACTGCGTTTGGTATCCTTACACCAGAGTACCAGTCATACCTTGATGCCATTCGTGACATTAGGGTACAGTACATAGAGTCAGATAACGCTGAGGAGTTTAAAACCAACATGAACAGCCTCAGTAGGTTATATGTTGGTAAGACTTCTACCAAATCATTACTTCCACCAGGTACATCAAACGAGTCAGCTAACATCAGATACACCTTTAACAAAGTAGCATTGTCTAACTCCATAGCAGACAAGCGTGGAATTGATGTCAGTAGTTTTACTATAATATCTGTTACGTCCAACTCAATATTAACATTCAATCAATGCACTCATATTATGGCAGAAGAACAGCATGGGGATATGATGGATTATATGACAGCCTACGGTAGAGATGTATTAATACATAGGCTTACAGGTCAATTATACTCTTATACTGTTAATGCAGTCGAATCTCCCTATGCTCAGTATAAGGATAACCCCGAAGGTACTAATGATGGTGTGTATCAAGGAACGTTTAAAGAGAGGGTATCAATAGGATGGTTAGAGTACACTCTTACATCGTTACGAGAAGGGACTGTGCGTTCATTTAAAGTACATGCTATTGACTACTACCTCAAAGATTTACAGTTAATATACCTAGACGACGTAGAACGGTGGGTAGTAGACCATGTAAACTCTGTGACACTATTGTACACCATAGCTGTAACTAGAGATAATTCCTATCCTAATTCCGTAGATTTGTTCATATCAAATACCACACCTGTACGTTACGTTCAGTCCAACGATGTTGTAGAGTTTGAGCCTTTTGTACAAGTTAAGTCTGAGAAGTACGGGGATTTGACTGAAGATGTCAAGGATGCTAATGCAGAAGCAAGTGAAGAGTCTCAGTCTGCTTTAGATGAGAATGGCTCGGATATAGAGGCATTTGATGATTCACATGAGTATTCTACACCAGAGCCAGACCATACTGAGACTACAAGAATTTTAAAGTACTTCGGTATTAAAGGGGATAGCCTACAGCAGGCTATAGCTACAGGTACAATACAGGATTTACGTATAGGATTTGGTGCATCTATTGTACCAGATAACCACCAAGAGATTAAGTATCTATATGACTTTTTCAGTCAGTACTCTAGTGATGCATGGTCGCCTTCAACGGATGTAATGAACCTACAGGAATCTACCTATCTAACAGTATTCAGATACCTATTTACTAATAGGGAGGAGAGATATTATCAACAAGGTAATAGTAGGGTAGTACTACGTAGTGGTAACGGCTCTGATAGGATGTCTATGTTAATAGAGTTCCAAGTGCAGGAGAAGATACGTCATGGGAGAGTTGCAGATGCACCTACCGAGTGGCTTGTCAAAGTAGATTCTGGTGTTGCAGTTGTTGGAGAGTACTTTAAAGATTTGTTAATGAGTAAATATCTAGCTATACAGACTGATGATTTCCCATTCTATAATGAATATAGACAACAGGAGTACCCAACGTTTACAGCAGGTGCAAATACAAACATATTAATACTTGACTTCCTAGAGAAAGAGTTAGACCTATTATCTAAAACAGGAGATTCTACACATCTATATGGACATGTTAATCACAGTTACAGGTACAACGCTATTAAGGATATTGTAGACGAGCTACCTCCATTTGCATTTATTAATAAACGTGTTAATGAAGTAATTCCAGTAAGCTGTGAGTACGTTCATCAAGTAGAGGATAAACTGTGGTATGACCTTAGGTATGATAATGAAGGCACAGACATTCAGTTCTTGTTCATTCGTAATGTAACTGAGAATACTAAACTACCTAATGAAGGTAGCTATGCTATACGTACTGTAGACCCATCTACTACAGTCTCAGAGTACACTAGTGATAGTACTGATGTTCCAAACTTCATGCATAATGAGTACGATAGGTATCTTAATAGGAGACTTTATATTCAGAATGATACATCTATTACCACATTGGACTCAACACGAGAACATAGCCTAACTGTTATATACAGTAAACAAGTATCTCCTAACATTTACCATGAGATACATGTAAGTAGACTGGATTTGTATTATGGTATTAATGGGTTTGGGACTAAGACTAGGTTAAACAATGACAATAAAGGAACTATTAGGATTCCACTTACGTTAGGTTATTTGTCTAAGAACTCTGGAAATGCAATCTCTTCCAAGCTAATGTATGAGAGGATGCTAACAGGGTTTGCATTTAGCCACTCTGATGTTTACATTCATTGGTATGAAAAGCCAGAAATAATGAGTATAATAGAGATAGCAAGCATTGTTGCTAGTATATACTCTCTTGGGGCATCTGCTACGTTCATGTCTGCATTAGGGAAGTTGGCACTATCAGTGCTAGCATCTGAGGCAGGTAGTTACATACAGGATCATGTAGGTGGTACTCTTGGTACTATCCTTGGTGTTGTTGCAGTTATGGCTGTTCAAACTGTAGGTACTGGTGCTGATTTGGGTACAATACTAGGTTCAAAAGACCTGTGGGTCAAGACTGCTGACACGTACCTTCAGATGAGTTCCTCACAGGCTCAGAAGGAGTATGAAGAATTTTCAAGAAGTAGTGATAAGACTATGGCAGATATACAGGACAAGATGAACGATGTGAAATATGCAGGTCAGTTAATAGATGCCAATAGTCGTAGGTATACAGCAGATACTGTATTCACTGAATCTACGTCTTTGGGAAATATCGATATAATAGATACAGAGCTTTACCATAATTTTGATCTACGTTCAACCATTCCCGATGAATTGTTTGAGGTGGATTACATTATGGACAAGTTACTAACAAACTAACCAAAGGAGTATCACAATGGGTACACCAACTTACACACCCTACGACGAATCACAGTCTAAAGGGATAGCACCATATAGCTCATACAATGCAGACCATAACACGAGTCAAGCATCTGTATCAGATTACTATGTATCGAAGCAGACAGCACCTGCTACATCTGTTCCTACATACAAGCAAACAGCACCTGCTACTACAGGCATTCCTCCTGTACAACAGTATGAGATGTCTGCTAGGGATTTTAATGCACAGCAGAAACAGCGAAGTTTTGATAATGGTATGTCACAGGCTAACTTAGGACTCTCTCTATTCTCAGATGGTGTCAATGCTTGGTCACAGTATGAGAAGATGAAACAGCAGAAAGAGGCGTTTAAGTTTAATAAAGACATGCAAACAAAGCAGTTTGCTATGGCTAAGGATGCATATGACAGACAAGTAAGACGGTCTAATAGTATTGCAGATCATTACGCACCAAAAGGAGAGTAACTATGGCATTACCAAGATGGCAGGGAGGTAGTGGTTCATCAATCAACCCTACCTTGACTACAGTTAATATTGGAGGTAATACTAGTAACTACCTCAGTAGGATGCAGGAGTTAGGTCAACGTAAACAAGAGGCACTACAGAGAGCAGATGAGACTAGGAGAAGGTCGTTTGAGGAAGCACAGAGGTTTGACATACAGAACAGCATACAGGCAGGACGTGATGCTGTTACAGACAGTCATTGGAAAAAGGATAATGAAGATGCAGCTGCACATGCCTTTAACAGCAATAAAAACTGGAACACTCAGTATAATGAAAGTGTAAGGCACAACGGTGTTATGGAAAGAGCAGCAGCAGGACGTGATGCTAGTACTAGTGCATATAGAGATAAGGCACTAGAATATAACCAAGCAAATTCCCTAGCCAGTGCTGACTATAGGGACAAATCACTTGAGTATCAGCAGGCAAACAATGATGCTAATAACATATACAGAAATAAGGCACTTGATGCAAAACGTTTAAAATCTGGTTCATATATAAATGGTAGGTATATACCTACCAAAGCAGAACAGACTTATGATGCTATGTCAGCAACACTACCAGACTTCCTACAGAAACATGTACAGGTGGATGACAAAGGCAATGTTAAATCTATTAAGACAAATGACAAGGCATTGGACAAGTTTAACAGTAAAGCGTTAGCATATTATAAGAAGCAGTCTAAGAACCTATCTGTACAGTCACTAACACCAGAGCAACAGGCTATACAAGATACTATTAAGAAGCTAGAGAATGACCCTACTAGGTCACGTGAGGTACAGGGGTATAAGGCTAAATTAGCTGAAAGTGTTAATGCCACACTTGGTCGTAGAGATAGGTCATGGCTTGAAGACGGTATTAATGGCATTGAGTCGCAATTTAACCCATCAGACCTAGAATCTGAAATAGAGGCATTTAAGCGTAAAGCCACAGGTGGTGGTAGCTCAAACATGCTTGATACCTCTAACTACTTCGATGCAGGTAAGTTATCTCCTCAGAAAAAGGTTGAATATGGTAAATTACTTGATAAGAAGAAAATTGTTGACATTGCTCGTGAGAAGCAGGGAGCTACCCTTTCATACTCAGACATTGTTGCAGACCTAGATAAGTCTAAAAAGCTTAGTATGGATCTTGCTAACATGTATAAAGATGATAGCTCGTTTATTACACGTGAGTATGGTAAAAAAGATGCTGTTGTACCTACTACATTAGATGAACAAGAGAAACTCATAACTGACTACAAGAACAACTACATTGCAAAGACAAATAAACCTGCCTCACAGGAAGATGTTATCTCCATGATTAGTGAGATTGAATCAAATGGTAAGGCTAATGCAGCGAGTCCATACTCCACAGCTAAAGGAGAATTCCAACTTACTGATAAGACCAATGCTACTATTGCAAAACGTCTCGGTATGACACCACAGGAGGCTCGTAAGCCTGCTAACCAACGTAAGGTATTAGATGAGCTATTAAAAGACCACAGCAGGCAACTTAGTAACCTTGGACTAGAACAATCCCCTGTTAATATATACAAGATTCATCAGTTAGGGAGTCCTACAATGAAAAAGGTTGCTAACGGTAACTATGACACTGGTGTTATGGTATCAGTTATGAATAACTTCAATGCTAGTGATAGGAGAAGACTTGGTATTACAGGTTCATACCTTAAAGATGGTAAGTTAAAGACATCACAGATACCTTCTGATGCAGGTACACGTGCTAAATTAGTACATGCATGGGAAAAGAAGTATGAAGATAAAGTAAATGGTATAATGGCTAAAGCAAAAGGTAGTAGTGGAACTTACTTAAATCCATTAATAATCAAACAGCTTGATGCTAAGTTAAAAGCTATTAATACAAGACGTGGTAGTAAATCCAAAGAAGCTGTAGCTAAGGCTAAGGCACAGGGTATTGCTACTAAAGAAAGTATTAAGGATGTATCAACTGATTATAGAACTGCATACAAACAGTCTGTTGCTATTTACAATAAGAATCCAGAATTGTATTCTAAAGCACCTAACCTAGCTGATTACAGATTAGCAGGGAAGACTGGTAAAGATTATCCAAGTTTGAAAAGAAAGTAGAGGTTACCTAAAAGTAGGGAGTAATGAATTCCCTACAAAGGTTAAGTATGAAAGTCACTGTTCTCATGTAAAGAGTTTTGAGAGATGGAGTTACGCTGTCGCTGTGACTGACCTATGAAGATATAGTTATTACTACTATTAGACTGCATATATTATATTATAACCGTTACACTAATATAATATAATATAATTGCCTATAGTAGTAATATAATTATGGGGAGGGAGAGAGAGGAGACTATCACTTGCAGTGGGCTTTGTCCTCACTTAGGCAGTGTGCCTTAAGAGCAAGAGCTAACGTTCACTTCGTTCACTAATGATATTATATCCATATTTTTTATTTATGTCAATAAAATTATTCAATTTACTAAAGCCCACAGTTTAGGTGTCTTCTATATTTATATTAGCATTCTCACTTAAGGTTACTACCAACAACCGTCAACCTTAACCCATATTGTATGATTTAACCTTAAAGCCCGAGAAATGGTTGTAAAAGATAAAGTGGAATACCTATTTTATGGGATTTGTGTTTTTGAATATTGGCTGAAACTTAAACCAAATAAATTTCTCAATCCCACAGTTTAGGTGTTCTGTTTCTTTAAGCTTGAACCTTAAACAGTATAACCTTAAGGTATTAATAATGTATGATAATCATTATCAAAATATAAGGTAAACTATGGTATACTATCATATAAATTCAAAAGGATATAAGATGATGAACACAAAATATGGAATAGGTTTTATAAGTAAAGTTTTTGAAAATGGGTATGTATTCGTTAAGTTCATGAACAGAAAGTTTCCACTGATGGTTAAACATGTAAATGAGATTAAACTACTTCCTCAGCTATAGTCACAAGGGAACATAATGTTCCTTATGGTATAATGTTATTAATAGACTGAATGGAGTACCAATCCGAATCAGAATATCAGTTATCACTTGATAATTGGTGTTCCATTGAGTTTATCACACATATGTGAGTTTAAGGTTCAGATTGGTACTCAGAATCAAACTCTAAAATTTTACCAATGTTAAAAGGAATTACGATGAATAATCTAATTACTATTGAAAACCAAAACGCTGTTGTTACTATGGTAACTATTTCAAATTTTGCAGGTATTAAATACGAATCTATTAGGGATACTGTCAGTAAGCGTAAGGATAAGTTTGAGAAACTAGGTATGGATGTATCAGTATTTGGGTCTGGTAAACAAGCCGATTTGAAATCGGTTTCATTTAACGAGAGACAAGTAACATTTTTACTTACGTTACTAAAGAATACAGAGGTTGTGGAAGAATTTAAATTCAGTCTTGTTGAGCAATTTTTTAAAATGAGAGATGAGATTCAGTCAATTAAAATAGAAGCTGTTAAAGATGTTATGTTAGAGGATAAGCAGAGAGCTGTAGCAGAAGCTAAGAAGATGAACACATACACAGTCAACGGTTTGGATATGATAACTGTTGGTAAATATGCTAAAGAGTACTCAGAGCTATCTCCTAGCTTTGTATGGGATGCACTAGAAGCTAAGGGACTTGTTAATACAGAGACTAGATTAACAAAGTTCAGAAGACTACCACAGGACGTTGAGAGCTACAAGGCAAGTACAATCAGTGGTAAGAGTACACCAATATACTTAAAACAGGTCATAGACGATGCTATAGCAACCTATCAGCCTATAGAGGACTGCCAAGAAGATGAATAATCTTAATAGATAAACCTACCAAAGGGAATATAATGTTCCTTACATCCTCAATTCCCATCTAACTAACATTATGCTATACTCCTATTAATAAAATATAGGAGTCCACTTATGGCAAACTACAAAGACAATGCGTACTATGAACAACTAGCTGAACAGGATGCCATGAGGCAACAAGCCTATGATGAGTCTGCTCAACAAGTACAAGCAGAGTACAGATACAACTATGACAAATCTATTAATACTGATGAGGCACAGAAAGCACGAGAAGGTACATTACAGCGTGAAAGTGATGGTAGTCTGATAGATGATTCAGATGCTATGCTAACAACAAAGAAATGGGCTAATAAAGGTCTTAATACATTAGACGGACTAGCTGAGTCAGTTGGTCTAAACGTTGACTATAGGTTCAAAGCTGAGAAAGACGGTAAACGTTACTCTATGGATAACAAAGAGTTTAACACTGGTAAGACACTACTTGACCTACGTTATGAGTATGAACAGGCTAAGGAAGACCCTACAGCATCACATTTAGTATATACTCTTCGTAAGTTTGATGGATTTGATGAGAACCATAATGAGAAGTACCTTTATAAAAACGGTGTTGCTAAGGTATCAGCATACCAACGGTACAAAGACCAAGCTATTAAAGGTGGGTATGAGATTGTTGCTGAGAAGAGGTTCGCAGGTGCTAAGGATTGGGAAAAGGAATGGAATGCTAACGATGATGTACTGAACAATAGGGTATTTGATTTTGGTTCTAGTAAGCAGGATAAAGCTACTGGTATTGGATTTGGCTGTGTTCATCCAGACACTAAGGTCTGGACTGAGGCAGGTCTTCAGCGTATCGCTGATTTAACATCTGCAATTCGTGTTCTAAGTTGGAACGAGAAAAGTCAGAAATTTCAGCTTTCTCTAAGTGGAGGTTCGTTCCCAAAAGGTAAGGCGAATCTATACCGTGTATTAACATTACATGGAGAATTTGTCTCAACCGAGCGTCACCACGTTTTTTCATCTGAGAGTACATATCAAAGCGTGGGAGGTCTTTCTGTAGGGCAGTCGGTAATGTTACATAATTCTTTGTATAGTTCGACAGCTGCTTCTTTCGAGAAGATATTGTTGACTTTAGATGTTCAGAATTTTTCTGAAACAGTCTTAAGTTACTTGGAGAGTTATGCAGACGAAGCCCGTCAATATGGTCTACAACTTCTTTCACATCCAAATAGCGACCAAGCGTTTTCTCCATCACAAGTCGATGCTCTTGAATGTACTTACGAGAAGAACTTCGTAACGGATGGTCAAGTGGACAAATTACATGAGCATACCCATCTAGGTCTATCATCCGACCACATGTGTATGCAGAGTTACTCTTTCCATGCCTTGCACCCTGCTTTAAGCGTGGTAGATCGTACATTGCAGCAACGTGCATACAGTACGAAGGTTTCTCATTCGTCAATTCTGCTACCTCAGAAGCAGTCCTACTACCGTTGTAAAAAGCAGCTACCCTGCTCTGTCGTGGGTTCATCTTCTTCATCTAAAAATCCTTTGATTGTTTCTAATATTATATCTGTTTCGGAGGTGGAAGTCAATGGTACTTACTATGATATGCAGGTTCTCGGCACAAATAACTACGTAGATGAGTATGGGTTTATACACCACAATAGTGGTAAAACAGAATTACTTAATACTGATATGCTAGGTGTTGATGGTGGGATGTCAGAAGAGATGGCTGCTAAGAATTACGAGATGTCTAAAAAGAAGACAGCAGAATACTACAAGAAGCGTGCAAAGGGAGATGCTAATATGTGGTCAGCTTTCCTATCTGGTGGTGTTAGTACAATTGTCGATACAGGAGACTTTATATTAGATACACTAACAACAGGCGACAATACGCTTCTGAACTACTCTAAGGATGAGATTGATAAGTTCGTTGGATACGATAGAACAGAGGCTACAAGTGCCATTACAGAGTCTGTAGCATCATGGAAGAGAGGAGACTACTTCAATGCTGTAACTGATAACTTAATAACTAAAGGACAGTTCGCTACAGAGTCTTTACCTATGATGGTAGCCATGAGTATTGGAGCAGGAGAGATAAGCCTTGTAAAGCAGTCCAAAACTTTATTAGAAGCTAACAAGAAGCTACAGGCAGCACGTAATGAATATAACGCAGTATCAAGTATAGCTGATGTAGCAAAAGCAGAAAGTAAGATTCAAAAAATAACAGCAATCAAAAACGAGCAGTTGGCAATTATGAAGCAAGGTAAGTTTGCAGACAAGGCAGATATGATTGATAAATGGACTGATGTTCCTATCAAGTACAGAGCTATGAATCATATATTAGATAAACTTGGGTATTACGCTACTGTAGGTACAATGACAAATAACGTTATTGATGACCGTATTGCTAATGGGGATACTAATGTAACTATGCTTGAGACTATGGCTATAGCTGCTTCACAGTACCTATTCTTAGCAACTGATAAACTAAGCTTTGATAAGATTGTGAGTAGTAAGCAAATTGGAACAAGTCTACGTAATGCATTTGGTATTGCTGATAGAGAAGGCAAACAGAAGTTCCTCAGTAAGATTGGAAGTAAAGCTGAGTCTATTGCAGTAGCAGTAGGTGCAGAGGGTGTTCAAGAGTACACACAGACATGGGGAGAGATTCTAGGTGCAAATGTAGGTGTTAATGCAAATGGTGTTATGGATGTACTTGGCAATTCAAAATTACAGGACGAAGCACTAGGTGGTGGTTTAGCAGGTGCAGCAGCAGGTGGTCATATGCATGTAGCTGCTGATGTGTTTGGTGGCTCTATACGTACTATAGGAGATGTCCTTAAATCTAAAAAGGATATTGATAATAATGTAGACGGTAAGGCAGTTTCCAAAGACGGCAAGGTAGTCAGATTTGGTACAACAGAAGACATGTTAGATGACAATACACCTACCACAGAACAGGCAGTTGCTAATACTATATACCACACATTCGACCCAAACGCTGACTTCCATATAGACAACAATGAAGACTACGTTACAGAGGATGTGATTAAGGTAGGTAGAGCAGGCATAGCCCTTGCAGTAAACCAACGAACAGATGGTGGTAAAGCCACTGCTGAGGCAATTAATAAAGCCACATCTATAGCATTTACTAAGATAGCAAAGAAACTTGTACAGCAGATGTCAGTTGAGAAAGACCCTAAGAAGAAAGCTACTATGGAAGAGAACATCTACCAAATAGCATCAGACAAATCTATTAATATTAATTTAGAAGAGGCACTTCAATCAGATGCATTTGCTAAGGCTGCAAAGGTACAAGAAGAGGTTGTTAGAGGTAGTCATGTAATAGATGAGGGAGATTTAAACTCTGCTGTTGATGATATTATTGAAGGTAATGCTAGTAAGAAGGAAGAAAAGCCTAATGATGGGAAAATATCGTTAGTTGGTAAACTAGACTCAGTTATTGCTGATGTACAGAGTAACTATGATGCACTTAAGGCTGCAACAAATACCGACTCTGAGATATTAAAATCTACTATTGACCTACTTACAATGTACAACACTGATGAAAGTATTGACATGTCTGCGAAGAGTATGGAACTTGTTAATAAAGAGGTAGCTATGGTTGGTCACGTCTTTCAAGAAGGTAACATTGCTCTTCCATCTATTAGACAGTATGAGGTTGGACTTACTTCTGCAATACAGGATAATGAATCAGATTCATATACATCTCTCAAGCAGTTCAACAGGTTTGTTAAAAGTAGAAAGAAAAAAGATTACACTAACGGTTCATCAAGATACCTGGATAGCATCTACTCTGAAAATAAGAAGCTTTTGGACATTGCAGAGGATACTGTAAACTCACTTGACCCTGCTACATACCCTAATCAGATTAAATCTCTCTATGCGTCAATCAAGACATTACAGGAACTTCAAGGAGATGCAAAAGACAGTACATCAAAAGAGATTGTAAAACGTACATCTACAGACACAGTACCAACTAATACTACCACAGAGCAGACATCAAGTGAGGTTACTGTACGAACGCCTACAGACCCAGTTACCACATCTACACCATTTGATAATGTGGTAGATACAGTAGCTACAGAAAGCACTGAAAGTAGTAGCAATAACGTAACTGCACCAGTACAGACTAGAGTACCATCAGACGGGACTACAGATACGTCTGTACCAAATATTCAAACAGAACCTATTGTAACATCTACACAAGATAAGCAGACTGGTATATGGAAAGCCAAACCAGTTGAGGAACTTACACCACAAGAGATTAGAACAGAGCTACAAGGACTACGTGACTCTATTAATACCAAAGGGAAGACAGCACTTAGTGGTAGAGACAAGCAGATACTAGGGTATGTCAGTGCAAAGCTAGAAGGTTCGCTGAAAGAGGCAGAATCAGACATATCGAAGATAGAGGAGTACAAAACAGGCAGAGAGAGTGACTTAGGTAACTCCAAGATGAAAGCTGTAAAAGCAGTATACCGTAGGTTACATAAGAAAATAGCAAGTATCGTTAAAGTACTTAAGAAGCTGAAAAAACGTACTAGGACTATCAATGAGACTATTAATACATTAGAAGGGTTTATATCACGTGGCGAGTTTTCTGGTAAAAGTGGTAAAGTACTTGATACTGCATTGAGGTTGCAGAGTACTACTAATGCAAACGATACAGTTAAAGTACTCAGAGAAGCTGATAGACGTAAAGGTAGACAAGCATATATACCAAAGAAGGTATATACCGAAACTACAGGCAGCAACACTTCAACTGACAAGTCAAGTAGCAGTACCCCTACACTACCTAAACCTAAGAGCAATAATGGAAGCATCAGTAATAGTGAGGATACAGTTATCAGTAACGAGCCTCCTAGTCCTATAGTGGATGGTAAGTCCACCGATATAGCACCTATTGAAAAAGGCTCAGATGAGTTACAGGCTGTTACCCAATTTGTATCAGAAAGTTTAGCACTCATATCCAATAAGGCTAATGATATTGATGGGGACTTCCGTGAAGAGGTAAAGGGTAAAATTAGGAAACTAATAAGTACAGCAGAAGAAGCTATTGCAAGTGACTTAGAAAAGATTGATCGTACAGAGAAAGCCGTACAGCGTAAGAATGGTAAGATTAAATGGCTAGAGGGTGTAAAGAAGAAGTTTGAGAACAGGCTAACCAAGCTTGATAAGAAGATTGCTAGTAAGCTTGAATACCTAAATACCGTAGAGAAGAACATCAAAAACCCAGAAGGTGCTAGAGCATTAACATCTTCTCATCATATGACATCTAAAGATTGGGTAAATGTAAAAAATAAGACACTGATAGCTCTACATAACTTACAATCACAACGTAAAACAACTAAGTCTGAAATGGCTAAAGCATTAGATGCTAATAAAGTATCACTACGTAAACGAATGGTTCGTGCAGTACTTAATAGAATTAACAAGTTAAAATTTGCAATAGCCAACCTTGTCAAAAAGGTAAAAGCATCACGGTATGAAGTTAGTAGAATGCAAGACCTTATACAGGCTATTGATGAAAACGCTACTCCTTCAGAGGAACTGGTTAAGGAAATGCAAGTTATTATGTATAACATGACCAAGGGTAGGATTAAGTCAACTGGTAATAAATTACTTAATACCCTATCTGAAAATGTACCACATGCAGATGAATTCATGACTGAAGCAGATTCAAAGATGTCCAAGATGGGTGGTTTCATAACTAATTTTACTAACAAGTTTGTACGTGCTGAGATAGCTAGTAGGATTAACGAGGGTATATACAAAGAAAGCATTACAGAAGCACTTGGTGTACTGCATACTGCAATCAAAAGCATACCGTTAGCTCATTGGACTACGAAGTCAGACAATATTACCACACTTACCACAGATGGTAGGGTAGTAAGTAAATTTAATGTAGATGCAGTTGAGATGTTCAGCAATGTATCAGATACTGCACCAGACGGGTCTGTAACAGTCACGTATAGTAAAGATATGGAAGAAACAATCAAGGTCGGTGTTGTTGCTATGATAGCAAGCTTCTCTTCGATACGCTCTAATATATTAAACACAGACACACAGGAACTTAGCAAGCAAACAGGTCTAAGTGGTACTAAGCTAGAAGAATATAGACAGATGATTGCAGGTGGATTCATACCAGAGGCTATACTTACCAAAGAGGTTAAAGATGTAATAAGTGACATGGTTGGTATTAGATTTAAGAAGAATGCTGATAAATCTGCTAATGAGACGTTACAAAACTCATTGGTAGCACATGTACTACAGCAACTAAAAGCAATGGGTAACACACTTGAGGTAAACAGTACAGGTAACCCTGTTACTAAATTCAATGGACAGAATTATATTAAACTTAATAAAAACAGTGTTGCTAACCAGTTCGGAGACGTGCATGCACTTGAAAAGGCATATAGAGAATTTAGTTACCTTTCTGAGAACAACAAAAGACCTGCCCCAACACCAGAGCCAGTTAAGGCATCAACTAAGGTAATGAACAGTACACTAGAACTAAGTGCTGAAAAGAAGGCGTTACTTAAAAAGAACAACAGTACTGCATATAGATTCCATAAAAACACTAAACAGATGTCAGACATCTACCGTAGTGGAGATAAAGGTCGTATGGCAGTCCTTAAGCTATTTGGGTATAAAGATATAACAAGCAATATGTCTATAAGTGATAAACATAAATATACAGCAGTTAATGATAAAATCACAAGAGAAACTGAGATAATGTTCTCTCATTTAGACTCATTTACAACTGACAGTGGGGAAGTATTGGACTTCTACTTAAAGCATGGTATCACTAAGTCAACACGTATGACAGTACAAAGTGACCTTACATACCAAGATAGTAAGATTCATAGAGAATTTATATCAACAAAGGCATATGAGAGTGAACTTGGCAAGAATGGTAAGGTAGATATTAATAAAATTGATGTCAGAAGGCTAACCAACGAGGAGGTGTTTGAAATAGCGTTATCACAAGCTTTCGACCTAGACCCAGACAAGAATGGTAAGCACCAAGTATTTACAGACATCCGTGAGATAGTAGACATCTATGGAAACTCTGTTACTATTCATAAGGTAGCCGAGAAGAATGGAGCAGGTAAAACTATATCAAATGATAAATATAAATGGTTACGTGATTTCATAGAAGCAGATGACATAGACCTTTCATTAATATCTGATAAGGCATTTAGCATTGGTGGTATGCACACAGTTAAGGCTGTTATTACATTACGTGAGTTACATCAGCACGGTAAGTCTGGTAGTACAGAACCATTCATATCTACTCTTACCGTAGAGGCTGATGCAATTACATCTGGTGTTATTTTACAGATGTTACAGGTTGGTAGTAGACATGCAATGGATATAGCAGCCAAAGGTGGAGTTTACACCAAAGAGGCTAAAGAGAAGTGGTCTGCATACACTAAAAACCTGTTGGCAAAGAAGCATGGTGTATCAGAATCTGATATTGAATTCTCGTCTGCATCATTAATTGAAGCAGGTGCATACCATGCATCATTAAAACACGGTGCATTGGTAATAGGTAAGTATACATTCACAGAGCCATTTTACGACATTTACACAACAGTTGGGAAGACAGTTTTTACAGCACGTGTAAATGATAAAAACAGAGTAGAATCTCCTGCGTTATCGTTACTTTCTGATGCAGTTGGTAACTTGAATCTAAAGACACTTCGTAATATATCTAAGTCTCCTGTAATGATTTTCAACTACGGTGCATTGATTGGTAATATCCTAGAATCACTTGCACGTGAAGTGGTAACACCAGTATTTATTAATAATCATGATTTTAGGGTTGAGGTGTTCAGTAACATTGCAGGTGGAGATATCAAGAAGCGTGATGTATTGTATTCCAAATTCATGTCTGATATTAATAACTTCTCAATACTTGATGACAATGAGATGTTCCGTACACCAACCCAAGAAGAGCTAGACACAATGACTGTGAGAGAAAAAGAGCTATCAATGGTAGTGAGAGAGGATGATAGTAATCCAGTATCTGCCGAACTTTTAGCTATATCAAATAACTATATCGGTAAATATTATAGCCAAGCATTTGATGAGATTTTTGGAGAACTCACACAACTACGTACAGGTACAAAAACAACAGATGTTATTGTAGCATCAATGTTTAAGGCATCGTATGAAAGTAGAGTAGCAGAGGCAAGAGCTAACAATAATGGTAAGCTAAGTGGAGAAGATTTCACTAATATACTCAAAGAGCTTGAAGATGAAGGACTGTCACATACCATAGATGTTAATGGTCAAAAACAACCTCTGTACAAGTTTGATAAGAGTAAGTTAATGGATGGAGAGAGTGAGACTGGTGTTAAAGTAAGTGTTAAGGTTGGTAATAACAAAACAGGTACTATAATAAGCCCACAGGCATTAGTATTCACAGATAATAGTGGAGCAGCTGCAACAATACCGACTCACAATACAGATGCCAATGTTATAGCCGAAGCAATTGCAGAAGACGATTTCTCATCAATCTACGATGCTATAATCTTTGGTGCAAATCACGAAGACATTACTAACGGTGCAGGTAGATACCAACATAAAACAGTAGAGGTATCTCAAAACAGAGGTGTATTTAGTTCATATTTTGATAAGATGGTATCAATGCTTAGCAAGGTAGACAATGCAGAGGGTATATTAACATCAATGTTAAACCCTATTATAGAGCAGGTAGAGCTAAAGTCAAAGAACTTTGAGATGAAATCTGGAACACTACATCATTGGACAAGTGCAAACCCAACAGGAACACGTGTGGTTACTAATATGCAACATGGTTCTATTGAGCATGATGCAAACTATAATGTTGTTAATATTGAGCAGTACTCATTGGGTAAGAAGTCAAATAAAAAGTTTTTACTTAGGACTGTAACTGCCACAAAGAACTCTGATGGAACATACCATGTAAAGGTGGTTGATAAAAGAAACACCAACTCAAAGCCGAACAGTAAGGGTGTATCAATGACATCTGATATGACACTTATAGATAACGCTGTACTTGACTTCAGTAAAGGAGAACCTAATACGGTTATAGAAGACATGTTACTAAATAGAACAAAATTTGGCTCACATGCACCAGTAGCACTTAATGATGAGGTGCTTAAACCTGTTGTTGGTGTTAGTAATACACATGCAACTGCATTGAAGCCACTTGATAATGGGTTCGCTTTCTTAAAGATTAACTTTAACAACATCTTAGACACACTTACAGATGCACGTGAAGTACATAAGCAACGTAAAAACCTGTTTAAAGAAGGAACAAGCCTGTATGTGAACCACTTAGGACTAACAGGGACACTACCACAGAAAGTGCCATTACGTAACAACAAAGATGTGAAGACTGATACACAGGAGTTTGAAAGAACTATGGAGAATGTTAAAACAGTAGTGGGAGATAAAGTAGCAGCATACTTTATTAATAAATATGAAAATGTAAACGTACCCGAAATCAAAGAGTATATTAATAGGCTAAGAGGTGGTAGTAGACAGTTTGGAATAGAGCTTAGTAAAGATACACAGAATTCTGATAACGCAGCAGTGATTGATATTATGAATGACATTAGAACACTTGGTAGTCAAGTAAGCACATCAGATAAGAAGAATAATCGTCCTATCCCTAACGGTAGTGAAGATACTAACCATGACTCGAATGGTAATGATGACAATGTACCAAATGATAATGCCCATAACGATGGTTCAAGTACAGCAGGTAGTATACTAACCTCACTAGGCTCTGATATGATAACATCAGATGTTGGGATAGCTAAAAGTATTGACACATTAGTATCTAATAGTGATGTCGGAAAAATATTTACAGCTGATGCTATAGCAAGTAATCCAACAACAGCGTTTGCTAGGTGGATTACAGAATCTGCTAATATACCATCATTCACAGCAGTACCATTTAACACAAGTAGCATAGTTATTAATAATACAGAAGTTGCAGTTCCTAGCCAAAAAGCTTATATAGTAACCAAGAATGGATTAGAGGCACTTTACGTAAAGGATTACAATGACCTTCTTGATGTAACTGACGGTATGGTAAATAAGAATTTCAAAGCAGATGAGTCTAAAGTAGCCT
>Ga0256826_1000626_pt1 | contig 21595 bp, 14 predicted proteins | sample CV79metaG_FD_185975 | JGI IMG/M metagenome (GOLD analysis project Ga0256826, IMG submission 185975) | Hydrothermal vent microbial communities from East Pacific Rise, Pacific Ocean - CV79 | ecosystem: Environmental > Aquatic > Marine > Hydrothermal vents | place: Pacific Ocean: East Pacific Rise...
TCTATTGGTTTTGCCATCTTTGCAGTTGGAGTTGAAGTTGCAGGTATTACCGTTTCTAAAATAATTGTAAAATGGTTTAAAGGCTACGAAATGGCCTTGGCTATGGGAATGCAAATGGCTGTTGCCAGAATAGGAACTATGTTGGCAATGGTTGCCCCTGTACCACTAGCTACTTTCTTTTCAAGTGATCATTTGCAAAAAGTTGGTGGCGAATTAGTAATGAAGTCGGGGCCTAGTATCTCTGCCCCTATTGCTTTTGCATTACTGCTATTAGTAATTGGATTTATTACTTTTTTCATCTATGTAGCCATGGATAAAAAGCTTGATGCATCAGAAGTTGGTTTAGAAGAAGAATCAACAGAGGATGAATTCAAACTCTCTGATATATTATTAATCATCAAAAACAAAGGATTTTGGCTGATTGCTATCTTATGTGTATTATTTTATTCTTCCGTATTCCCATTTATAAAGTATGCAGCTGATTTGATGGTAAATAAATACGGTTTGAGTCGTGAAATTGCAGGTGCAATCCCGGGTTTACTACCTTTAGGTACGCTTTTCTTAACTCCTATATTTGGAAGCATCTACGATAAAAAAGGTAAGGGAGCCACCATGATGATTCTTGGTGCTGCACTTATTGTTTTAGTGCATACCATATTCTCTTTACCTATATTAAACTATTGGTTTGTTGCTGTAGTATTAGTCATGATTTTAGGTGTTGCACTTTCATTGGTACCATCAGCCATGTGGCCTTCAGTTCCAAAAATTATTCCTGAGAATCAATTAGGAACAGCATTTTCACTTATTTTCTGGATTCAGAATTGGGGTTTAATGGGTATTCCATTATTAATTGGTTATGTTTTAGACCAAAGCAATCCAGAAGTTTTAGCTGCTAAAGCACAAATTGAAAATGGTGTAGAAGGTGTAACAGTTCCACTTTACGATTATACAAATCCTATGTTGATTTTCGCCGGATTAGGTGTTTTAGCTATTTTTGTTGCTTTCCTTTTAAAATTGGAAGACAAGAAGAAAGGTTATGGCTTACAACTTCCAAATATTCAGAAATAAACAATATAATATAGGCTTATTTGCCAGATTTTATTCCTGAGCAAGTAGATATTATTATTACATAAACTAAAGGCCTGTCAGCGTTTTAAGCACTGACAGGCCTTTTGTTTATTCCATTAAATAGTTCAAGAAAAGACACATCAAAAAAAGAAGTAGTAAAATGCCGAAATTAAGATTGTTTGTATTATATTTGCTCCAAATTTTAAGTATCAGTTCATGAGTAAAAATGTAATAGGAAAAATCTCTCAAATCATCGGTCCTGTAATCGATGTTAGTTTTGATGATGAAGGCAAAATGCCAAAAATATACGACGCTCTTACAATAACTACCGATAAAGGTCATACTATTGTTTTGGAAGCACAGCAAGATATTGGTGAAAACACTATTCGTGCTATTGCAATGGATTCTACCGATGGTTTATACAGAGGAATGGAAGTGAAATCATTAGGGCAACCAATCTCAATGCCAACAGGAAAATCTGTTAACGGCCGCTTGTTTAATGTAGTAGGTGAATCAATTGATGGATTAAAACCTGTTGAATCAACAGAAAGATATCCTATTCACCGTGACCCACCTAAGTTTGAAGATCTTTCTACCTCTAAAGAAATTCTTTTTACCGGTATTAAAGTAATCGATCTTATTGAACCATACTCCAAAGGGGGTAAAATTGGTTTATTTGGTGGTGCCGGCGTTGGTAAAACAGTAATCATTCAAGAGCTTATCAACAATATTGCCAAAAACTATGATGGCCAATCTGTTTTTGCAGGAGTTGGAGAGCGTACTCGTGAAGGTAATGACCTCCTTCGTGAAATGATAGAGGCCGGAATCATCAACTATGGTAAAGAATTTACCGAAGATATGGAAAAAGGAGGCTGGGATCTTTCTAAAGTTGATTTGAAAGAAATGGAGAAATCGCAGGTGACTTTGGTTTTTGGTCAAATGAACGAACCTCCTGGAGCTCGTGCAAGAGTTGCTCTTTCTGGGCTTACCATGGCAGAATATTTCCGCGATGGTGATGAAGAAAGTGGTGGACGTGATATCCTCTTTTTTGTAGATAATATTTTCCGTTTTACTCAAGCCGGTTCAGAGGTTTCTGCACTATTAGGCCGTATGCCTTCTGCTGTAGGTTATCAGCCCACACTAGCTACCGAAATGGGTATTATGCAAGAGCGTATTACTTCAACCAAGCGTGGCTCTATTACATCTGTTCAAGCTGTTTATGTTCCTGCAGATGACTTAACTGACCCAGCTCCCGCAACAACATTTGCTCACCTTGATGCCACAACAGTACTAAATAGAAAAATTGCTGAGTTAGGAATTTATCCAGCTGTGGATCCATTGGATTCTACATCTCGTATTCTCTCTCCAGATGTTGTTGGTGACGAGCATTATGAAACTGCACAAAAAGTTAAAGAAATATTACAGCGCTATAAAGAGCTTCAAGATATTATTGCCATCTTGGGTATGGATGAATTATCAGAAGAAGATAAATTAGTTGTACACAGAGCACGTCGTGTACAAAGATTCCTTTCTCAACCTTTCTTTGTGGCAACACAGTTTACAGGCTTAGCGGGAAAATTTGTCTCAATTGAAGATACCATCAAAGGTTTTAACATGATACTTGAAGGTAAAGTAGACGAATATCCGGAAGCTGCTTTCAACTTAGTTGGAACTATTGAAGAAGCTATTGAAAAAGGAAAGAAATTGATTGCTCAAAATTAATACTAACTCATGCATTTAGAAATAATAACACCAGACAAAACTATTTTTGAAGGAGAAGCTGATTTAGCTCAATTTCCAGGTCTTGATGGATCTTTTGAAGTATTGAACCATCATACTGCTATGATTGCAGGTTTAGCTCCCGGAAAAATTAAAGTTGTAGATTCTTCAAAAAAAGAAATATTTTACGAAGTACAAGGTGGTGTAGTGGAAGTACAAGCAAATAAAGTTTTGGTTTTGGCACAATAAGCTATTCTTATAAAATACAAGCCCAACTTAATACAAAAAGTTGGGCTTTTTTTATGGAACAGAATTCTCAAACAGGATAAGGCGTTGGCAAAACCGATGCTTTTTCGGAAAGCAGAACAATCTTTTGTTCTTGCAATGATATCAAGATACAGATTTTGCAGCAGAATAACTTATTGCAAAAAAGATGATTTCTTGAGTTGAATACGGAATATTGTTCCTTTATTAATGACAGAACTTTTTACAAATATTTTTCCTTTATGATAATTAGTGATAATTCTATCGGCCAAAGACAAACCTAAACCCCAGCCTCGCTTCTTGGTAGTATAGCCAGGTTTAAAAATTGTTTTTTGCCTTTTGCTAGGAATTCCTTTACCCGTATCCTTAATATCAATATACACAGCATTTTGGTCCTCGGTAATATCGATGATTATTTTGCCATCTCCTGCCATACTATCAACAGCATTTTTACATAAATTCTCTATCACCCAGCCAAACAAAGATTCGTTTAAAGGGGCAATAATAGAATGCCCATTTTCAGCATGTGTATTTATTTCGTAGACAACTTTTTTGGATGTCCTTACCTTTAAATAATCAACAAATAAGGTAACTACTTCTCCCACATCCATTAACTTGAGTTTGGGAATAGATCCGATTTTACTAAACCTGTTTGTAATTATTTCTAAACGATTTACATCTTTCTCAAGTTCTTTGAGGGAGGACTCATCCACATTCTGCATTCTTAATAAATCAATCCAAGCAAGCATAGATGACAAAGGCGTTCCAAGTTGATGGGCAGTTTCTTTGGCCAAACCAGCCCACACTTGGTTTTGCTCTGCTTTACGTGAAGTACTAAACATTAAATAGCCCAGCATAATAAAAATAGCTATGGCTATTAATACTACTATAGGAAAGTAACGCAGGCTGGTTTGCAAGTTAGAATCCATATACAATATAAATCTACGGTCGCTATGTCCTAAATCAATTGGGATAGGAGTATTTTGCTCCAACATTTCCTGCATCAAATTAACTATATACACAGAGTCGTGAATTTTACTCTCTCTAATATTTCCAAAATCAAGAATTTGTGTTAAGGTACTATCGCATAGTATTACGGGTACTGAGGCTGAATTTAAAACAATTTCCTCAAAAAAGGACTTATTTAAATCCTCCACAATTTGCTGTATTTTATTATAAGTGTGAGAATTTTTATAGTATAAATATATTTTACTCGATTCCAAATATTCTAATACAATAGGCTGGTATTCTGTAAATTCTTCGTATAAACTTCCACGTAAATATTCAATAGAATCGGTATTAAGATCAATATTCCCACTTCCTTGAATTTTACGTCTTCCATTTGTCATAATCATTGGAATACTTGTATTATCCCGAATCAAATCAAAATAAAAAGTGAGATCTTTATCATCGCCTTTAGCAATCTTTTGGTAGGCTTTAGCTAATAATGCAGCTCTTTTTCTTTCTTCTATTTGTAGTATTTTAAACAGAGAATCAGCAGAGGATACCAGCTGTGCTTTTTTTACTATAGTTTGAGCCCATAACTCCATATTATTACGCTCATTATGTCTTATTTGATTTACTAAAAAATTAGTATACCACAGGGATATCAAAATAATTAGAATTCCAATTATTGATAATAAAAACTTTAGCTTAGTTTGATTATTATAAAAATTCATAAGCTTTCCCTAGTAATAACATATTATAATATGCTAGCAAATGTAGTGATGTTTAATAGGAAATAACGCAGAAAGAGAAATATTATTTTCCAGATTTATTGCAGCTTCCATAGAAAGTGAGAGAATGGCTGCTCACTGTAACATTAAGAAGTTTTTCAATAGAGTCTTTGATTTCTTGAAGTCGAGGATCGCAAAATTCCAAAACGCTTCCATCGTCCAAACAGATAAAATGATCGTGTTGACGAAATTTAAATGACTTTTCAAACTGAGCACAATTATTACTAAACTGGTGTTTAGTAACCAAACCACACTCTAAAAGCAATTCCATGGTATTGTATAATGTAGCACGACTCACCCTATATTTATTATTCTTCATGGTGATATAAAGAGTTTCAATATCAAAATGCCCATCGGTATTATAAATCTCCTGCAGAATAGTATACCTTTCAGGAGTTTTCCTTTGTCCATTTTTTTGTAAAAATTCTGTAAAAATCTTTTTAACTGCTTCAAAAGTTTCTTTAGTTGTATCGTTCTTCATGAATTTTTCTTTATTGAAATCTTAGTCTTAAATTTATTAGAATCACAAAAGTAGAGAAAATTCTTTATTTAGAATAGATAAAAATAAAAAAAGGTGAAATACTGATAATATTTTCCCTTTTTCACAGATTATTCACAATAATGTATTGTTTTTTAACAAATAACACAAGAACATTTCCCTATCTTTGTTGTTGAATATCACACATTAAACAACAGCATGGTACAAACGATATTAGGTTCAGGTGGAATTATTGGAATGGAGGCATCTTTCTGTTTAATGCAGTATTCAAAAACTGTTAGACAAGTAAGTAGGAAACCAAAAAAAATCAACGATTCAGACCAAATTTTTCCTGCAGACCTAATTATTGAATCGGAGGTGAGTGAAGCAGTAAAGGGTTCGGATATTGTATATTTAACTGCTGGATTACCCTATAATACCAAAACATGGGAAAAATACTGGCCCATTATTATGCAAAATACAGTAAAAGCTTGTCAAAAACATGGATGCAAACTGGTATTTTTTGACAATGTGTATATGTATGGTAAAGTAGAAGGATGGATGACCGAAGATACTCCCATAAACCCATGCAGTAAAAAGGGAGAAATTAGAGCAAAAATTGCCGACTACTTGCAGGCAGAAATGAAGAGTAAAAACATTGAAGCGCTTATTGCTCGTTCGGCTGATTTTTATGGGCCTAGAGCAACCAATACGTATATAAACCCCATGATTTTTGACAAACTTAAAGCCGGTAAAAAACCACAGCTCTTAATAAGCGCCAACAAAAAACACTCCTATACTTTTACACCCGATGCTGCCAGAGGAATGGTAGAATTAGGAAATAATGCTGAAGCTTATGGAGAAGTATGGCATTTACCTACTGACTCTTATGCCTTAACAGGCGCTGAATTGGTTCGAGCAATTGCTCAAGAGTTTAATGTTAGTGACAACTATTCTATCTTAAACCCTTTCATGATTAATATAGCTGCTTTATTAAGCCCTATAATTAAAGAAACAAAAGAAATGCTCTATCAATTTAACGAGGACTATCTTTTTAATAGCTCAAAATTTGATGCTCGGTTTTTTAAAGCAACATCCTATCTGGATGGTATACATTCCACCTATCAAAGTCAATACAAATAGCCATCTCATTTACAGAAAATCTATTTCTTAATACTTTTCTTAATTCATAGAAAATTACTATCTTTGGTTGTAAATCATCATTAATTTGCTAAAATCCGATGAACCAGGCCACTAAACCAAAACTAGAAACCATACTAAAACATCTTCCTTTTAAGTACTTTGTAATTGATGCTTCAAGCTTGGTAATTGTTGATACTAATGATTCTACATTATTTACAGGCAAGCCATGTTACTCTCAAATATATGATGTAGATAAACCTTGTAGCACAAAAGGAGTAAAATGTGCTTGTTGCGTAATAAATAAAGATATCCTTTACAAGGATAATTATCAAATAATTGATGGGCTATTATGCAAAGATGAATCTTTATCTGAACCAATTTATGATGATCATGGTAAACTTACTCATTTTTTAGTACAAAGATCTAACTTTAACCCACTATTGGTGGAACCTGTTAGCAGCTACCCAAATTATTCAAAAAAAGAATCATCAGTTTATGCTAATCTTATTCATGCTGTTAGTATTTTCGATAATAAGGGGAAAATACTTTTTGCCAATGAGCTCGCCACAAAAAACATTTCAAATAATACTGACAGCATTATTGGAGAAAACATAAAAAAATTTATGTCGCCAAAGCAATCTGAAGTATTTTTAAGATTAATCAAAAAAACAGAAGCTAGCAATAAAATCCTGCAACAGAATCTTCCAAATCACTTTACTGATCAAGTAAAATGGTTTTCTAATGCAATGAGACCTATAGTTTTTGGCCCAAAATTAAATAGCGCTATACTTTCTATATCCCAAGACATTACAGAATCAGTTTTATCTCATGAAAAAATAATTAGAAGTGAAACCAATTTTAAAGCTATTGCTGAAAATATTAGCGACGTTATATGGAAGCTCAATATTAATACATTAGAGTATAACTATATGAGCCCATCAATATATGCTCTCAGAGGAATTACAGTAGAAGAAGCTTTACAAGAAGGGCTAGCCAATAGTGTTCATCCGGAAGATTTTAAAAGTCTTAAAAACGCAATATCTCAAATACAAAACCCAAATTCTAACAAAATTCTTTCGAAAATTAATAATAAATTCGAAATTCGTCAATATCATAAAGATGGTAGCTTAAAATGGGTAGAGATTAGTTTCTCAATTATTCACAATTCCGATAATGTGCCTGTTGAAATATTAGGCGTTTCAAGAGACATTACAAAAAACAGATGGAAAAAAGAAAAACTAGTAAAGAGTTTGGGGATAGAGAAATTCTTTGCAGATATCATCCGAAATTCTGCTCAAGCAATTTGCATTACATACCCCAATGGGAAAGGAATTTTATTAAATAAATCCGCTTTTAACTTATTTGGCTATACTGATAGCGAAATATCAAAATTAAATTGGAATTCGGACCTAAGTCCTTCTAAATGGCATCAACTGGAAAAAGAACATTTAACCAAATCCATTAAAACAAAATCATCTGTTTCTTATGAAAAAGAAATCATTACTAAAAATGGGGAAATAATTCCAGTAGAAGTTAGTATTCATCCTAATTTTAACTCCGATGGTATTTTGGACCACTATATCTCATTTATTAATAATATCAGTAAAAGGCATAAAACACAAGAGTTACTTACCGTAAGTGAGGAGCGATTAAAATTTGCACAAAAAGCATCAAACGATGGTTTGTGGGATTGGAACGTTAAAACAGACCATCTGTACATGAGTCCTTTATACCTAAAAATGTTAGGTTATTCAGAAGGAGATATAGAACAATCTTTTGATACATTTAAAAAATTGGTTCATCCGGATGACTTGCCTAGTGTTTTTATTGAACACTTTAAATATTTGGACGGTTTAGTATCAAGATTTGAAACAAAATTCAGGATGAGACATCAGGATGGGCATTGGGTTCCCATTTTATCTCGTTCCTATAAAATACTTGATAGCAAAGGCGAATTACAAAGAATAGTAGGAACGCATATTGATTTGACCGAAATTGAGAACATGCAAAGCATCTTGAAAGAGAGTGAAGAAAGGTATAAAACACTTTTTGAAAGCACTAATGTTGGAATTTGCACTTCTACATTCAATGGCGATTTAATTAGGGCTAATTCCCAATTATTAAAAATTTTAGGACTAAATGAGCATAACTACAAATCGACAAATATTCGTAATTTCTACCTAAATCCAGATGATAGAACTCAGTTTATAAAGGAGATTAAGGAGAAAAAACAAATTTCTAATTTTCATATTCAGCTGATTAATAAAAAAGGAAAATCGAAATGGGTGAGTTTGTCTAGCAAAATACAAATTATTAAACAAGAGAAATTACTAATTTCAGTAATAATGGATATTAGTAAACAAGTGGAAGCAGAACAGCACTTATTAGAAAGCCAAGAACGCTTTAAAATATTAACTGATGTTACGATAGAAGGCATATTAATCCATAATAATGGAATTACTATTGACGCTAACCAAGCGTTACTCAATATGTTGGAATGCAAACTGGAGGATGTAATGGGGAAAAACATCATCCAACTATACGGAACTCAAGAAACACTACCAATTTATTTTGAAAAAGTAAAAAGCAACTCCACAAAAACCTACCAAGCCGAAATAAAAACAAGTTCCGGAAAAGTAATTCCTGTAGATGTAACCGGTAGATCTGCAAAAATTAATGGAAAAGAAGTCCGAGTAACATCCATTCGTGATATTTCAGACCGATTGGAAGCCCAGAAACAAATTAACAAACTTTCAGCAGTAGTTGAGCAAAGTGCCAATAGTGTTATTATTACTAACACCCGAGGAGAAATAGAATATATAAACTCTATGTTTACAAAACTCACAGGCTATACTTTTGATGAAGTACTTGGTAAAAATCCAAGAATTGTAAAAAGTGGGCAAACACCTGATTCAATATATCGCACTCTTTGGAAAACTATAAGCAAAGGTAAAGTGTGGTCGGGTGAACTTATGAATAAAAGCAAAAATGGAAAACATTTCTGGATAAATTCAACAATCACTCCTCTCAAAGACTCCAAAGGAAACATCACACATTACGTAGGTATTAATCTAGATATTACAGAAAGAATAAAAGATCACCAGAAAATGGATGATTTATCCAACCGGCTCCAGATGGCAATAAAAGCAGCAAACTTTGGCGTTTGGGATATTAATTTAGATAGCATGGAAATATATTGGGATGAAAAGATGTACGAGATATATGAGCTGGGCACTAAAAACAAGGATAAGTTTAAGTATTTTAAGTCTGTTGTTAACCAAGATGATTTAAAAGAATATACTAAAAAAGTCAGCAATGGATTCCGGAAGGATGAGTTAATAGAAATGGAATTGAGAATCTGCCCTAATAATCATAAAAAATATATCAAAAATCTTTTGATGTTTATTCCGGCTTCAGGCAATCAAAATTTCAATCGTTTAATTGGAATTACTTATGAAATAACCAAGCAAAAACTGTTTGAACAAGAATTAATTAATGAAAGAAAAAAAGCAGAAGAAAATGACAATTTAAAATCAGCTTTTTTGGCTAATATGAGTCATGAAATAAGAACGCCATTAAATGGCATCATTGGGTTTACTGAGATTCTACAAGATACCGAGGCTGCATATACACCTGAGGAGACCAAATCGTTTTTAAAAATTGTTGAAAAAAACGGACAAATACTGCTCCACTTGGTTAATGATATTATTGATTTATCGAAAATAGAAACCGGGCAACTACAAATAAATTCTGAAGACATTGATGTACAAAAAAGTATCCTAAGTACATTAGATATATTTAGTCAACAAGCGGAACAAAAAGGGCTTCTGTTATTGATTGACTTTCCTCAACACTCAATTACACTAAATACTGACTCCTCACGTATAGAACAAATTTTTATAAATTTGATAGGGAATGCTATAAAATTTACTGACACAGGTTATATTAAAATTGGTTCGATTGATAAAGATGAACAAGTTTTATTCTTTGTAGAAGACACCGGCTGTGGAATTAACAAGAAAATGCACCATATTATTTTTGAAAGATTTTCACAAGGCAAACCAATAAGAGATCAGTTATTAGGCGGAACTGGGCTTGGATTGGCCATTACTCGTGGACTGGTAGAATTATTGGGAGGTAAAATATGGATAGAATCTGAGGAAAATAAAGGTTCCACATTTTTCTTTACTATCCCTAAAAAATGACCTAAAAGCTAACTTTCTATTTTTTATAAAAATGCATGCTCTCAACATAATCCCAAACCTTAGGTGGAAGAAAATATTTCATGCTTTTTCCTTCCTTAATAGACTTTCGGATAAAACTGGCCGATATATCCATTTGAGGAGCGTGAAAAACTTGGATGTTCTGATGCTGGTTTTTATGATATTTAGCCTGTGGTCTGGCATAAACATATATTTTGTATTGATCGAGTAATATCTGATAATTTTTCCATTTATGAAGATTCTCCATGCTATCGCCACCCATTAAAACAACAAACTCGTGATTTGGGTATTTTTCGCTAATAAAAGCGAGTGTATCAATAGTATAGCTAGGTTGTTCCAAGCGAAACTCTATATCTGTGGGGCGCATTTTATAATCGTCGTATAATGCCAAATGCACCATTTCTAAGCGATGACTATCTGCCAAAAGGCTCTTTTTTTCTTTTAAAGGATTATGAGGAGACACAACAAACCAGATTCTCTCCAAATCGGTAAATTCCAGCATATAATTTGCAATAGCCAAATGCCCAATATGGATGGGGTTAAAGGATCCAAAATACAAGCCTATTTTATGTGAGGGAGAGCTATTCATGAATAAAAGTATTTATGGCAAGGTAAGTATCATGTATGGCCTTCTCTAATTTATCATTGATTATAACCAAATCGAACTGAGAAGCAAAAGTCATTTCGTAAGCTGCTTTATCAAGTCTTTTTCTAATACTCTCTTCGCTATCACTGGCTCTGTTTTTTAAACGTTTTTCCAACTCTTCTATATTGGATACTTGCACAAAAATAGACAAAGCCATATCGCCTAATATTTTCTTTAGCTGCACTCCTCCGAGCACATCTACATCGAAAACCGGCACTTTACCAAGCGAAAAAATACGATCTAACTCCGATTTAAGTGTACCATAATATACTCCAGTATAAACTTCTTCATATTCAACAAACTCATCCCGTTTTATCTTTTCTTTGAATTCACTCTCTTCTATAAAGTAATAATCGTCACCATGTTTTTCATTTATACGTGGCCTGCGGCTTGTTGCTGAAATAGAGAAAGAAAGTGGAAGCCCTTTTTTCATCATATGGTGCACCAATGTGGTTTTTCCGGATCCTGAAGGGGCGGAAAAAATGATACAGTGATTTTTAATTTTTTGAGGAGTCATTAAAGTATATTTAGCATTTGTTCCTTAATTTTCTCCAGTTCATCTTTCATATTCACAATGAGTTTTTGAATTTCGGCATTATTGGCTTTACTTCCTAAGGTATTTAGTTCCCTTCCTATTTCCTGTCCAATAAAATTTAGCTTTTTCCCTTGTGATTCTTCTTCATTTAAAACATCTGTGAAGTAATTTAAATGCTGGCTGAGTCGAACTTGTTCTTCAGTAATATCTAGTTTTTCAATATAAAACATTATTTCTTGTTCCAACCTGTTATAGTCTATTTTACTTTGCTCAATAACCGAAGCCAGGTCTTTTTCAAATTTTAATCTTAAATGCTCTACCCTATTCTCCTCAAAAGGTTTTATTTCCTTCTGATACGACCTAATATTTTCTATCCTATCTTTGAAATCACTTTTTAATGCTGTTCCTTCTTTTTGCCGAAAATCGTCCATAGAATGATAAGCCTGAAGCAGTCCATCATTAATTTTCTCCCACTCTAATTCATCTAAACTCACTTGATCGGCAACCAAAACATCTGGAATTCGCATAATTGCACCTAATAAATCGGCACTTGGAGAAAGACCCAAGTCTTGAGCAACCAGATTTAATGCTTGAAAGTGTTTTTTAAGTGCATGAGCATTTATACTCACAGCAGAGCCTGATTCTTCTTGTGTTTCGGAAATACTAAGTTCAATTTTTCCCCTGCTTAAAATTTTTTGAGCCAACTTACGCATTTCAGGTTCTTTTTCACGATAATGCTGTGGTATGCGGGCATAAAAATCAAAATTCTTACTATTTACTGATCTTATTTCGATATGGATAGTTTTATTGCTTAATACAACAACGGCTTTTCCAAAACCGGTCATAGACTTTATCATAAATTATTTTTTGGGCAAATATACAAGATTTGCTTCTATGGCTAAGGAAATTATTATATTGAATTATTTATTTATAACGATGAACTTGATAAGGATTTGCTCGTATTATATCAACTGCATGATGAGATAAATCAATGAATTTATCTATAGAATATGGTTTCTGTAGGAAAGGAATATCTTTATATGGGCCCAATTTTTTTTCATTTTCCGAATAAGCACTTACTACTATTACTTCAAATTTTCTGAGAGGGAATCTTGCCAATAAATCAATGCCGGATCCTCTAGGCATGTTGATATCTAAATAAACTAAATGTGGCTTTTCGCTACGGATAACTTCCCAAGCGCTGTCAATATTAATGGACTCTCCAATAACTTCAATATCGGGACAATAATCAGCTATTATTCCTTTTATTAAAGATCTTGCATCTCTTTCGTCATCTATTATCCAAGCTTTAATTTTCTTCATCATGTAAATATACGTATTTTTATTTAGTCAAATCTTAAAAAAACGGGAAGTGTATCCTAACAATTGTACCATATACCCTTGTCCTATCAATATTGATTTTATCAATAATCTCAAGTTTTAAAGGTTTTCCCACAAATCGATTATTAAGCAACTCTATTCTTTGCTTTATAACATCGATCCCATGTTTTGCTCTTTTATTGGATTTGTCAGCAACAAGCTTTGATGCCGCTTTCCTTCCTATGCCATTATCAATAATTTCGCATATAATATGGGAGCTCAACTTTTTAAAATGAACTGTTAGCAAAGCACCACTTTGCTCTCTACTTGATAATCCATGCCATACACTATTTTCAACAAATATTTGTATCATAAAAGAAGGTATTTCGAGATTAGCTAAACCCGAATCCATTTTAATGATGTATTTAAATCTGTTTTGCAATCTCCTTTGCTCCAATTTTAAATAGGCGTCTAACATATCTATCTCACCGGAAATAGATATATAATTATTAGAAGCATTATTAAATACTTGCCTGATTAGAGTGGCTATTTGGGAAACATATAATGTGGCATCTTTTTTTTGATTATTAATAATAAAAGAATTGGCTGAATTAAGAGAATTAAAAATAAAATGAGGATTCAATAAACGCATTAAGGATTTCTGCTGGTAATCGTCTAAGATATTTCTATTCTCTAAATCCAGATTTTTTCTTCTGAAATACAAATACAGAATAAATCCGATTATAAATACCAAAAATAAGTAATAGCTTATTTTAAACCATACTCTTTCATAAAACACTTGATTAATACTAAAACTAATTGAAGCTGTATTATTGCTTGTATAACGATAAGAGTTTTGTGCTTTCACTTGAAAAGTATAAATACCGGAAGACAACTGTGGAAAAAGGATACTTGATTTTTCAATTCTTTGCCATTCATCTTGGTCTGAACCTAATAATCTATAATAATATTTCATACCTTTTTTGTCGTGAAGATCTATGGCATCAAATTGTATTTGAATATTGTTTTCATTATAAGCTAGCTGTGTACACGACAGAGTATCAATGTTTTCCGACTCTCCATTTACAGTAAAATTCGTTATATATATAGAAAACGAATCTGTCATTTTCACAACCTTAAATACATTAATTAATGATGAGCCCATGTTAGTAGCTACAAATACATGATTATTATAACAGATAATATCATGAATATCATTTCCTTTCAAACCATCTTTGGTAGTAATAAACTTCGACATAATAATACGCGGATATTTATCATCTGATAACCTGATAATATTTAGGCCTTTATTTGTTCCAACCAATAAGATAGAGTCTAGGGGCATTTTTAATACATTTACAATATTACTTAACAAACCCGATTCTTCATTCAAGTTAATAACGGTATCATCAATAATAATTTGAATTCCGGCACCTTTAGTAGCTTTAAAGATAGCTCCATCCTTTTCTCTAACTAAAATATCATTACTCACCAAAGGATGTCCCTTTTCATGAAATACCTGATTTTGTATTGTAATTGTACCTGAGGAGTTAAAATGATATCTATATTTCTCGAGCCCATCAATTCCTTGCATTAAAAGGTAGGAGTATTGTGGCTCTCCATTTCTATCAAGATATGCTGTAATATCAACCACTCTCTTTTTTTTCTTTAATACTTCTATGGGTTTAAATGATCTGTTTTTTAAAAAATTATCTTCATAATAAAGGCCATGACTAGTACCCATCCATAAAACTGAATCTTGAAATAAAAAATCTTTTATGCTATTTATTTGGTATCTTTTAATGTTAGTTTTGGGATGGTTTGGATTTAAAAAAAATGCAACAGGAACCTCTATCAAGGATTCGTTTGTAGCAATAAAAACTGATTCCCCAAGTTTCTCAACATGGTAAACCATAAAGTTATTCAATTCATCAAGTTCCAATACTTCCATTTCGCTATTAAAACCTTCATTTAAAAACACTTTATTACTTCTCCCAAATGAAACAAAAGAATTGCTATCCAGTTGAACAATTTTTGTAATATAATTATTGGATAATGTACCTTCTTCGTAAAAATTTGTTATGTATAATGATTGAATATTAAAAACCCCTCCAAAAGATGTACTCACCCAGCCTCTATTATTTTGATCGTACATGATGGAAGTAATAAACTGGTTATGCAATAAATTTATTTGGGGCTTGATTTCAAAATGGTCATCCGGATAATAAACCAAACCACTTTTAAAGGTTCCAATCCAAAATCCTTTTTCAACACTTTTAATGGCAACCATAGGAATAAATCCCATTTTTCTAATAAAATGGGTCCCATCCTTATAAATAATAATAGCCGATTTATTGTAAAAATATATAACTCTATCCTCAAATTCCAAATAAAGATAATTACTATTCACATGCCCCCAAGATGCATCTTTGTGTATTTTTACACTTATAGGGACACTATCAAAAATAATTGTAAATAGCATTGAGTCATGGGGTAACTTATTCTTATAAAAACAATAATGATTTTCGGGTCGGCTTATAGGAATGCTGTCATGTAGTGATTCTTTATATATTTTACATTCTCCATTTTTTATATATAGTGTTTTACTACTAAAAAAAGTAATGCTAATTTCGTCTTTACTATAAGGAATAAACAATCCGGAGCTAGGTATTTCAACCGAACTCTTATTCTCTAAAATAACATGATTGTATTTGAACTGAGTGATGTGGTCATTTTCAAAAAAAGATAATCTTCCGGAAATATCAATAAACCATATCCTACCCTCTTGATCTTCTATCAAATCTAAAATAGTATTATCAGTTAAACCATCCGAAACATCATAGGTTTTAAATGCATCACCATCATAACGAGCAACGCCATTATTGGTGGCAAACCACATATAACCATCCGATGCCAATATACACCGGTATACTTCATCCGATGGAAGACCATCATAAGTAGTATAATTCTTCATGCCAGGCTCCTGACCAAGAACAATCACTAAAGAGTATAAGCTAATTATAAAAGTAAAGAAGAATTTCATTTTGGAAATCATCATCATCAAATTTACTAAAAATATTGATAAATGTAATAGATAAATTGTATTTTTGGATCAGCATATACAAATCTATCTTAACGCTATCTTTTTTATGGGAATATTAAACAACACTCAGCTTAAAACTCGACTATTTACTCAGTTGCACGAAATTATCATTATCTTTAATTATTCGGGTAATTTTATAGAAAGTAACCAAAGCAACTTCAAAACAGACAATATACAATCTCTTTTCCGCCCCAAAGACTGGCAAAAAATAATTAAACAACTTCGTATTATTGATGAAAAAGGCCTTTTGAGTTCCGAATTAGAATTAGAGCTCAAAATGCCAAATGGATCTTTTTGGCATTTATGCAAAATAGGAAATACAAAAGAGAAAATGAATAATGAACCTCTCTATTTTATGGCTTTGCAAAATATCCAGTGGCTCATCAATCGCGAAGAAAATTTGATTAAAGCCAAAGAGAAAGCTGAAGCTCAAGAAAAAACTAAAACAAGTTTTTTAGCCAATATGAGTCATGAAATTAGAACGCCAATGAACTCAATAATTGGGTTTGCAGAACTCTTAAAATCAGCTGAAAACAAAGAAGAAAGAACACAATATATTAATATTATCAAGAGCAGTGGCACTCATTTACTAAATATTATTAACGACATTATTGATATTTCAAAAATTGAATCGGGTATACTAAATATTAAAGCTCAACGAAGCAATATCAATCAACTTATTAAAGATCTAAGTGGTATATATAAATCTGACTCTCGCCTATTTGCTGATAATGTTAAAATTATAACACATCTAGAATTATCAGACGATGATGCTTATATATTAACAGATGGCACACGCTTGCGGCAAATCTTAAGCAATTTAATTGATAATGCGGTAAAATTTACTACCAAAGGAACAATAGAAATTGGATATAAAATTTTAAAAAAAGAAGAAGGGAAAATAGCACAGCTTATTCAGTTTTATGTTCAAGACTCAGGCCCGGGAATTCCAAAGAATGAACAAGGCCTTATTTTTGACAGATTTCACCAAGTGAGAGAAGGCGACGAGAGCAAAGGTAGTGGACTTGGCTTGGCTATTGTTGATGCTTTAGTAAAAAAATTAGGTGGGGAAATTTCTTTGGAATCTGAATTAAAAAAAGGATCACGATTTATGTTTAATATACCTTTCTTGCAAAGAAAAAAGGAAATTGTGGAGCTTGAATCTAAAAGCGACGCTGAACCCAAACCCAATTTAAAAGGCAAGCACATATTGATTGCAGAAGATGTTCCTGCAAACTTCAAATTTATTTCAGCAGTATTAAAAGGAACTCATGCCAAACTCACTTGGGTACAAAATGGAAAAGATGCTGTAGAAGCTGTACTCAAGAATAATTGCTACGATTTAATACTTATGGATCTCCGCATGCCAATAATGGATGGCTATAAAGCATCCGGACACATTAAAACCATTGATACTAAACTTCCCATTATTGCCCTTACTGCATATGCTGTAGAAGGTGATATGGAAAAAGCTTTAGAGGCCGGATGCGATGATTATTTAAGCAAACCCATTGCCATCCCTAGTCTTTATAAAAAGCTAAACTTTTTTATTAATATGTAAAACTATCTGTTTGGCATACTAATGAAAAAAAACTTGTCAGTATTTCTCTTAAAAGCATCAACTATTATTATTTTTTTAATCAATTGCTTATCAGTTTGACCATAAATCTTACCTTTGGTTCCCGTTATTGAAGGGTAAACTGGTCAACAAGACAAGCTCTTTATTTATTAGTTTTCAAGACATTATAGTATGCGAAAATTCGACCCAAAAAAAAACTATGAGGCTACTAAAAAGGCCATAGGATATATACAAAGGAAAGATGCTGAACAAAAAGACTACGACCGTATTGGGTTTATGTCGGGATTAGAAGTTCATCAACAGCTATTTACAAAAGAGAAACTTTTCTGCCATTGTCCTGCCAGAAAGTATAATAAACATCAGGATTATGATGCAGAAATAATCCGACATATGCGCCCTACACTTAGCGAACTTGGCGAATATGATGGTACTGCATTAATGGAATTTCGAACACGCAAAGAAATCATTTATCGGATTAAAAACGAAAGTACTTGTACTTACGAAATTGACGACACTCCACCTTTTCCAATAAATAAAGAAGCTTTGGAGATTGGTTTGGAAATATCACTCCTCTCCCGTTTGAATATCGTGGGTGAAGTTCATATCATTCGTAAGCAATATTTAGATGGCAGTATTCCTGCGGGTTTTCAAAGAACAGCAATTTTAGGTGTAAACGGAGAAATTCCTTTGAAAAATAAAAAGGTTGGCCTAATTCAATTAAGTATTGAAGAGGATAGCTGCCGAGAAATTTCTGATATAGGACATACGAGAGTTTATAAAACTGACAGACTCGGTATGCCTTTAATAGAAACAGTAACAGAACCGGAATTAATGAATCCAGACGAAGTGCAAGAAGCCTGTGATTATATTCGATTTTTAAATAGAAGTACCGATAAAGTAGCAACAGGAATAGGAGCAGGGAGACAAGATGTAAATGTAAGTTGTAAGGGTGGTACAAGAGTGGAAATCAAAGGAGTTTCTCATACCAAATGGATTCCTGAGCTTACACATAATGAAGCCTTTAGGCAATGGTCGCTACTAAAGCTTCGTGATAACCTATTACCAAAAATAAAAAAGGATAATTGGAAAATAAACTCAGCCGAAATCAATTATTACCTCTTTAACTTCCCTTCTAACGATATAAATAAAGCCCAAGAGTCTAACTTTAAAATCGTTGCCGTAAACCTTCCTCAATTTCGTAAATTACTCTCACACTTTACACAACCCGGGAAAATTTTTGCTGATGAAATAGCGGAGCGATTAAAAGTAATTGCTTGCTTGGAGTTACCAAATATGACTCATAGCGAAAGCATGGATCCTCAAATTGCAGAAGATGACTTTAAAAAGATTCGTGATTTGTTAAAATCGGGTAAAGAAGATGCACAAGTTGTTTTTTGGGGACCAGCTGATGATGTAAAAATAGCTTTGGAAACCATTGAGGAAAGATGCTTAATGGCATTTGATGGTGTTCCGGAAGAAACACGCAAATCATTTGCAAATGGAACTACCATTTTTGAAAGAGTACTTCCCGGTGCTGATAGAATGTATCCTGATACCGATTCGGCTCCTATTCCTTTAGCTGATAGTTATATTGAAGATCTGAGATCGAAATTACCAAGCGATGTAATAGATAGATATAATCAATTAAAAGAATGGAATGTTCCTGAAGATAGTTTTACCTATATTTTAAAGAAAAATCATTTCCCTTTGATTGAAAGGATATATCAGGAATTGGATATTGCACCCCGACTTATTGGTGCATTCTTAGGCCATAAACTTAAATTTGTTGAAGGGCATTTTAAATCTGTTGATCATTTTAATTATAGCATTATTTATGCTCTGTTTAAATATTTAATAGACCAAAATATTCATTTAGAGTTTGCCAATAAAATGCTTTCTCAAATATTTACTCATCCTAAGATGCAGTTTGATTCGGTATTAAACTCACTTAAGTACAAACGACAAAAGAAAGAAACTATTTTTGAGCAGATTCCTTTTTTACACCAGAAATTTCAACAAATTGGGAGGTTAAAAAATGCCATTAACGAGCAAAACTGGATTATGGGGCAATTGCGAGGAATGGCCATAGGGAATATGCCATTATCTGAATTAAAGAACGAAATTAACCAACAGCTCAAAACCCTCAAAAATTAATAAAATGACTGAAGATATTTTTCAAGGATATAAAGGAGCATCATTGGAGATGCTGAAAAAATACCATGTAAGAGTTTGGGGGCAGGCTTTAGTGGAAACCACTCGTGGTCCATTTGAAGGAACTGTACTTCCAAGAGCCGAGAACGATGACGACCAACACATAGTGATGAAAATAATTACCGGATATAATGTAGGTGTGGATGTAAATACCATCACCAATATGAAAGAAACCGGTTATAAAAAAGCCAATTATAAAATACCTGAAAAGGAATTTCCTTTTACTGATGGCTTCCCTAGAGTAAAATTATTTGGAACCGGAGGAACCATTGCCAGCCGATTAGATTATAGAACAGGTGCGGTAATCCCTGCTTTTTCGCCCGGAGAATTATATGGTGCTGTGCCTGAATTAGCCGATATCTGCAATTTAGAAACTGAAAAAGTATTTGCTGTATTCTCAGAGAATATGGGACCTAAGCAATATGTTGCTTTAGCTAAAGCCATAGGAAGAGAAATTGAGCGAGGAGTGGATGGAATTGTCATTGGCCATGGAACGGATACGCTTCATCATACCGGTGCCGCTCTTACTTTTATGGTGCAAAACTCACCTGTTCCCATAGTACTCGTTGGTTCACAGCGCTCTAGCGACCGCCCCAGTTCCGATGCAGCTCTTAACCTGATGCATGCCATGTATGCCGCCGGCCATAGCGATATTGCCGAAGTAATGGTTTGTATGTTTGGTCCTACTTCCGATGATTACGGTTTGTTACATAAGGGGACACGAGTTCGTAAAATGCACTCCTCCTATCGTTCTACTTTCCGTACTATTGGAGATACTCCATTGGCTATGGTGGACAGAAAAAGTGTGACTCTCATTAAAAAAGAATATAACCATCGCCGTAAAGATAAGAACGTAAAAATACTTCCTTATTTTAATGATAAAGTAACCATGCTTTATTATTATCCCGGAATGCAGCCCGATGTATTAGATGCAATGGTAGATGCAGGATATAAAGGAATAATATTTATTGGAACAGGCTTAGGACACGTAAACAAAGAACTTTATCCGGCTATTGAAAGAGCACATAAAAAAGGTGTTCATATGTATATGACCTTACAAACTCTTTGGGGATATGTGCATATGTTTGTTTATGATACAGGAAGAGATATGATGGCCAAAGGGATTATTCCGGCCGGAAATATGTTACCAGAAACTGCCTTTGTAAAATTGGGTTGGGCTTTAGGACAAACAGAAGATGCCGAAGAAGTAAAGAAACTCATGCTGACTCCTATTAACGATGAAATTACTCCACGAGAACCTTATAATGGTTACTTGGTTTATCAAGGAGGAGTGCCCGAAGTGGAAGACTTTGTGAAACGAGTGAGGAAGTAGAAAGATATTATCTTGTACTTTGTATAACCTCTAGTAATTTGGAATCAGTGCATCTTTACTTCCCAAATTCAATACGATACTTATCACTAGATTCTTCAAACTCAAGAATTAGCTCATTATATGTTAATCGTTTTATTTCAAAATCGATTGCCCCATCATCTTTGACTGAAGAATTGCTTTTAAACAGCTTATGGAAATACGGAGAACTCTCTTTCTTCCCATTTTGATCAGTAATTT
>Ga0256826_1000627_pt1 | contig 21580 bp, 23 predicted proteins | sample CV79metaG_FD_185975 | JGI IMG/M metagenome (GOLD analysis project Ga0256826, IMG submission 185975) | Hydrothermal vent microbial communities from East Pacific Rise, Pacific Ocean - CV79 | ecosystem: Environmental > Aquatic > Marine > Hydrothermal vents | place: Pacific Ocean: East Pacific Rise...
ACAGTGCCCGAGAAGCTATCGAAACCTTAAAAGAGAAACCTGAATTTGCCATTGTTTTACTAGACATTGGAATGGAAGAAAAAGACTCAGGTCTCGAGGTCGCTTCTTTCATTCGTAAACAACAAGCAGATGAAATTACTCGAATTATTATACGAACCGGTCAACATGGTGAAGTTCCTGAACGTGAGATTATTGATCTTTATGACATTAATGACTACAAGGCAAAAACCGACTTAACGGTTGAAAAGCTTTTTACTTCAATCCGAACTGCCATTGCTCAGTATGACCAGATTCATGCCATGGAAGTACTCAATAATGACCTAGCACAGCGTATTGAAAATGCCCTTCATATTCAGAAAAAACAGCAAGAGGCTCTCTTTTTACAGAACCAAGGTTCTCAAATGAATGAGATGTTGACTATGATTGCGCACCAATGGCGACAACCTCTTGCGCGAATCTCTGCTGTTACCGCTCAAGTGCAACTTTCTCTTGCCTTAGATGAAATTGAAAAAGAGAAGCTAGACAAACAAGTTAGCGATATACAAGCCTACACCACTGACCTTTCTAAGACCATTGATGAATTTAGAAAAGTCTACCAATCTAATGAAAATAAAGAGAGTATTCAACTCTTTAAACTTCTTCAACAAGCCAGTGCAATTATTTCAAACTCTTACCATGAACAAAACATCAAAATTACTATTGATTGCGATGAAGACTTACAAGAAGTTAACTGTTCAAGTGAGATTAATCAAGTTATTTTGAACCTTTTAAAAAATGCCCAAGAAGCCTTTCTTATTTCTAAAAATGAGGCAGAGATAAATATTAGTGTTACAAAAAATGAGAAAAGTATTAATATTAACATCCAAGACAATGCCGGTGGAATTAAAGACCACCTCCTTACTAAAGTCTTTGATCCTTACTTCTCAACTAAAGAAAATAAAAATGGTCATGGCTTAGGGCTGTACATGAGTAAAAATATAATTGAGCAACGCTGTAGAGGAAAACTCACCCTTCAAAGCTCAAATGATACCAGTACATTTACAATTACTATCCCCAATAAATAAACTTCTAATCAACTCCTTAGTATAATTCCGTAAAACTAACTAAAGTAATTCTGCCTTAAGTAGAAAGTCTCTTTAGAAAAAAGATTTATTATGATTCAAGAAGCTCACAACGCTTACAACTCAGGCGACTTCAACACTGCCTTTGAACTTTACACTGACCTTGCTAAAACAGGAAGTGCCGTTGCTCAAGCAAGTTTAGGTTACATGTACCAAAATGCTCAAGGTACAACTGAGAACATAGACCAAGCAGCTATTTGGTTTACAAAGGCCGCGGAACAAAAGCACCCTCTTGCTATGTATAACCTTGCTGTTTTAATGATGCACGGACAAGGTGTTGATCACGACATGATGAAAGCCCATGAACTGTTTATGGAAGCTGCCGTCAGAGAAGTTCCTCAAGCACAGTACGAAACAGCTATGATGTTAGAAAAAGGCATTGGTTGTCTTCAGAACTTTTCAGAAGCAGCCTTTTGGTACGAAGAAGCAGCAAAACGTGGAAATGCTGATGCCTTTAATAATTTAGGTGTTTTATTTAAAGAGGGGCATGGTGTAGACATGGACTACAGCAAAGCATTCCTTCTCTTCAAAAAAGCAGCAGAAAAAAATCTACCCACTGCACAATATAATTTAGGTCAAATGTATGACCAAGGTCATGGTTGTGAAATGGACAATGATGTTGCCTTAGAGTGGTGTAGAAAAGCTGCTTATGGTGGGCATGAGAAAGCAAAAAGTATTATTGCTTCACTTCAAAGTGATGGAAAAATTGTCTTCTAAATTCCATAAATATCTTCAAGCCGTTGGCACAGGACCCAAAGGTAATCGTAACCTTACTCAAGCAGAGATGCACGATGCTATGGGAATGATGCTTGATGGCACGGCTATAAGTGAACAAACCTCTGCATTTCTACTCGGTTGGAGAGTAGCAAGTGAAAGTAAAGATGAACTCTTAGGTGCACTTGAAGCCATGCGTGAACGTACGAAATACACGCCAGTGAAGAACTCTCTTGAGATTGGTTATCCCCTTGATGGAAAGACTAAGGCTGTTCCTATTATGCTTCTTTCGGCAAAGATGTTAGGAAGACTTCCTCTTGTTATTCATGGAGACCGTGCTCAACCTAGTAAGCTTGGTTTTAACCCTAAAGACTTTGCTGAGAATATGAAACTCAGCTCAAACATTCATTATTTTGACCGTTCTCATTTTTTACCTGAACTCGCTAAACTAACAGACTTACGTCGTGCCTTAGGTTTGAGAACGGCTTTTAATTCTATTGAAAAACTTCATAATGTTGGTAAAAGTCCTTATGCTTTAATTGGTATGTTTCACATGCCTTATTTTGACCTATACAAAGAGCTTTATGAAAATGAGTATAAACGTCTTGTAATTGTACGAGGAAATGAAGGTTCTCCTGAAATTCTTAAAAAGACTAAGATTTTAGTTATTGAAAAAGGGCATTCGCATTCACTTCCTGTTGACCCTGCTGAGTTTGGCTTAAAAGCCTACAAAATAGACAAAGAGTTAAGCTTAAAAGAGATGATAGCTATTCTTGAAAACCCTGATGAACTGACCTTAGGCTATGCTCGTTTAAATGCAGCACTTATGCTTTACGCAGCTAACAAAACGCCAAGTATTGAAGAAGGCTTTACAAAACTAAAAGCCGCTTATGATAAACTGTTAAAAAAGAGTAGAGGAAAAGAGGACTAATGTTTACAGGATTAATTCGTGAGATGGCAAATGTTAGCTCGTATGCAAACAATGAACTTACCGTTACGGCAGAGTATGCACCTAACATCGGTGATTCTATTGCTATTAACGGGGCTTGCCTTACTGTTGTAAAAGTTAAGAACAAGACCTTTACTGTTGAGCTTTCACCTGAAACACAAGAGCATATTGCCACTGAGAACCTAAAAGGTTTAGTGCATATGGAACCGGCAATGGCAATGGGTGACCGTTTTGAAGGTCATATTGTTCAAGGGCATGTGGACTGTCTTGGAGAAATTACAAAGATTCAAGACAATGGAAATTCTACCGATTTTTTCATCTCAATCCCTGAAGAGTTTAGACACTTTCTTATTCCTAAAGGTTCTATTACAGTTGATGGGGTAAGTCTTACCATTAATGAGGTTCTTGATGATGGTTTTAGACTGACCATCATTCCTCACACGATGAAAGAATCTCTTTTTGGAACTTACACTTTAGGACATAAGGTGAACATTGAAACTGATATGTTTGCCCGTTATATCTTTAATCTTTTTAATCCTGAAAAGAAAAAATCTGTCTCTTGGGATGATGTTTCTAGGATTTCTGCACTTTACTAAGCACGCAAAGGATAACTCGTGAAGAAAGCTGCCGCTCTCAAGTACGACCAAGGAAAGACCATTGCTCCTGAACTTATTGCTAAAGGTAAAGGCGAAGTGGCACAGAAAATTCTTGCCATTGCCAAAGAACATGATATCTCTATTTTTGAGAACAAAGCCTTAGTGGACTCTCTTTTAAACCTTGAAGTTCATGAAGAAATCCCTCCTCGTTTATACCAAGCCGTTGCTGAACTTTTTTCTTGGTTAATGAAGGTTGAGAGTAAGACTTAATTTTCAATATCTATTTCACATTTATTTACAGTAACATTACATAAAAATATAAAGAATTTAAAATGAAACACTATTTCTCTAAAATGTCGGGCAAGGGTCAAAGGCAACAAATGGTTCCAATTTCTGAAATGTTTTGGTCATTTTTAGGTGCAGCTATAGGAATCAGTCTACTTTATTACCTTACCTTAGATTATTTTTCAAGCTTAGTTCTAAGTTCAGATATTAATTATATTATTGGGTCATTTGGGGCTTCTGCGGTCTTAATTTATGGTGCTGTTGATAGCCCTTATGCCCAACCTAGAAACTTAGTAGGTGGTCATATTATTTCCGCTCTTGTTGGTGTCTTTAGTTACCAACTCTTTCCATCAGAAATTTGGCTTGCGGCTACACTTGCCGTTGCAAGTTCAATTGTGATTATGCAACTCACAAAGACCTTACATCCACCTGGTGGAGCAACAGCACTTATCGCAGTTATTGGTAGTCCTCAACTACATGAGTTAGGTTATTCTTACGCACTTTTTCCTGTAGCAAGAGGCACCATTATTTTACTTGTTGTTGCCTTACTTATTAACAACTTGTCTAAAAAGAGACAATACCCTCAACATTGGCTATAAAGCTAGTTAGTCTCTAAGTGAAGTCACCGTAGGATTACATAACATCTTATGTTCAACATTAACTTTTTCATAATCAAGTTCAGACTTAGATGCTAAGGTTGAGCTTCTAAAACCCTCCCCCGAATGCAGATAAACATTCAAAGTATTTTCATATAAGGCGATACGTATTGGTAAGGCAATGGAATAGGTTGTTAAGATAGCCATAGGCTTCATCAGAGCAGTAATATCTCTGAAGTACTCTGATGTCCAAAGAAGAGGATTAGACGAGGGAGAGAAAGCATCTTGATACACAACATCAAATTTAATTTCTGTCTCTCTGACAAACTCTCTGGCATCGCCTAAATAAATGTAAATATTTAAGTTCTCAGACTCATACTTTTGAGTTTGGCTCAAAGCAGAGATTATCTCTTTATAGACCTCGAACTCTTTAGGATACGTAAAATCTACTAGAGAGCGAACTAAGTCTTCATCAAACTCAGGAGAGTAAATTGTAATCTTTTGCTCAGTTCTTTTAAGAGCATAAAGCGTAGCAAGGGTATTAAAACCCAAACCAAAACAGATATCTAAGATAACAACTTCATCTAAGTCTTGAGTGTGTTGTAAAGCAGGAAGAACATGTTTAGAAAGAGATTCATGAAGAGCACCATCTTTAGTCGAATGGTAATGCTCATCAAACTCTTTTGAGTAAGCCGTAAACGAACCATCTTCACTTTGAACTGCAGTGTGCTTAGATGAATCAAACGCCATTAAAGACCATTACCCCACATGTGCATTTTTTTACCAACAACCACATGGTAATCTTCAAAAATATCAATTTCATTTGCTGCTCTGAACTCATTAGCATCTAAAAATTCTTTCATTTCATCAATACTCATAGAGCCTTTTTTCTGCACAATAATAAGCTCTGTTGCATTTAAAAGTGACTTATACGTAGCCTTTACAATGCGGTCAGGAAACTTGTGGGCATCTAAGACATCACGTAAGATAATCGCTGAGTATTCTCTTGCAATGGCTCGAAAAGGAGAGTTAAAGTCTTTTACTTCACCAGACTTTACATTGTCTAAGGTAGGAATATTGTGAGACCCTGGATAGAGTTGAAGATGAAACTCCCCCTCAACCGTTTGTAAGTGTTCCGCTAAAGCAACAGATAATTCATCAGCATGAGAGCTTATCTCTAAAACACGCGTTGCAGGGGTAAGGTGAACGAGTTCTAAAAATTCAGAGGTTGCTTTGTTCATTATGTCTGAGGAAAGTCCATTAACTCTTTAAATAGATACGCTTCAACAATATCATCTACAGATCTTTGCATATATGCCACAAGAACCATAACTTGTTTTTCCATAAAAGGCCATACATATTCTTTGTCATTAGCAACAACAACAATATCAATCCACTCTTCAATTTCTTCATACGTATCATAATGAGAGTACTCAATAACTTGACCCTCTTCTACCGTAAGCAGAGCCCATTTTTTAGCATCAGCAATTGGAACAAGAGTAGCCTCTTGAATCTCGTCACTGTCCATTGGTAAAAGCAATAACATTAGGCTTGGTCTACCTTAGCTAAATCAAGAGTAATCGCATCATTATCCATCACACCAATAGGTTGTGCCAACATATCATCAGCAATTTTCTTAGCATCTTCAAGTGAGTGCATTTTGTAAGTACCACATTGATAAATGTTTAACTCAGGAATATCAGACTGTTTTTCAACCTTCTTAACATCTTCCATAGACTCTTTCCAAGCCTTAGCAACCTCTTCTTCAGAAGGAGTACCAATAGTACTCATGTAAAAACCTGTACGACAACCCATAGGAGAGACATCAATAATCTCTGTAGTATCAGAGTTTAAATGCTCACGAATAAAACCCGCAAAAAGGTGCTCAAGAGTATGAATACCCTCAGCATTCATCATATCTTTGTTTGGCTCGTAAAAACGAAGGTCATAAACGGTAATAGCATCACCAGAAGGTGTTTTCATCTTTTTAGCAAGACGAACCGCAGGCGCTTTCATAATAGTATGGTCAACACAAAAACTATCTAATAATGGCATAAAAATATCCTCAAATTTAATTAAGTGTATAGTAGCAGATTAGCTTTAAAGTCTAATTAGTTGTTAAAAGTATGAGAAGAGTTAAGCTTAAAAAAGAAAGAAACTAAAACTATAAAATTTTAGATTTAATGTAGATTGTGTCTAACTCAGACCGAAGGTGTACATCGGTACACCGAGTGTCTGAGTTAGATGCAAGATGCGTTGAAGCTAAAGTTTTATACTCTTGCTTCTTCGCGGCGTTGTAGTTTATCCCAGTTATTGTCAACACGTTTTTGCCAACCATCAAGAATATGTTTATTCTGAGGTTTGAAAAGGTGTTTGAAACGACCTTGAGCACCAAGGTAATCAATAACAGGAACAACATTTTTAGGACGGTAAGTAATGTTTAGTTCATTATTATCAATGATTTCATATAAAGGGAACACTAAAGAATCTGTTGAAAGATCTGTTAACATCATTGTATCTGCTGGATCAAATTTCCACTCAGTTGTACATGGAGAAACAGCATTAATAAATACTGGACCTTCAACTGCAAAACCTTTTTGAATTTTCTTTACCATATCTTTCCACTTATTTGGAGCAACTTGTGCAACATAAGGAGATTGGTGAGCAGCCATAATTGACATCATGTCTTTTTTCTCTTTTTTCTCACCATATGAAGTACTACCTGCAGGAGCAGTTGTAGTAGATGAACCAACAGGAGTAGAAGATGAACGTTGTCCACCCGTATTTGCATAAACTTCATTGTCAAGACAAACGTACATCATATCATGACCACGTTCGAAACAACCAGAAATCCATTGGAAACCGATGTCATAAGTAGCACCGTCTCCTGCAAATGTTACGAACTTAGGTGTACGGTCTGGCTGTGGTAAACGTCCCTTTTTCTTAAGAGATTTATACATAGCTTCAGCACCTGCAACTGCAGTTGAACCATTTTCAAAACCAATGTGAATCCAAGAAGCATCCCAAGATGTGTATGGATAAACAGCAGTACAAACTTCAAGACAACCAGTTGATGCACCAATTACTAGGTCATCATTAGTTGCATTTAAAACTTCACGTACAATAATCGAGTGAGCACAACCTGGACAAAGAAGGTTTGCACCTTCAAATCTGTCTGCAGAAGTAGAAAACTCTTTTAGATTCTTAATTTTTTTAATTTCACTCATCGTTTTCTCCTTATAAGAAAGATAGTTTTGGTCCACGTACACCAATAAATTGTTGTAGTGAAGTTGTAGCTTTACCAGCATCAGCATTCGCTTGACCATCAGCAAAGATACCCTTTAGGTATTCAACAGTCATATCACGACCACCAAGACCATAAACATAACCAGTAATTACTGGATGGTTACCTGAGTTATACATAGCACCACAAATTTCGTTATATAACATACCAACTGTTCCACCAGGAGCAGAACGGTCCATACAACATACCGCTTTTACATTCGAAAGAGCAGCAGCAAGTTTTTCAAATGGGAAAGGACGAATAACACGTAGTCCTAGAACACCCACTTTTTTACCTTCAGCACGAAGTTGGTCAGCAACCATCATCGCAGTATCAACCGTAGTACCCATAGCAACGATAGCAACATCTGCATCGTCTAACTTATGATTAGTTACAAAATCAAATTTACGACCTGTTTCTTTTTCAAAAGCATCAAATACTTCTTGAATTACAGGGTTAACCTTAGTCATAAGGTCATTGTGTTGACGAGACTTATGCTCAAAGTGCCAGTCTTCTTCAGTTTGAACACCATAAGTAGCTGGTTTTTCAAAGTCAAGCATTGCATTCATTGGTTTATAGTCACCTATAAACTTGTATGCAGTTTCATCAGAAAGTGTGTGAACACCTTCAGCAGTATGCGAAGTCATGAAACCATCTTGGTGAATCATTGCAGGAAGACGTACTTTGTGGTCTTCTGCAACTTTAAATGCAATAAGGTTTAAATCATACGCATCTTGTGCATTATAAGCATTAAACTGAATCCAACCTGAATCACGACCTAGGTACATGTCTGAGTGGTCACCATTAACGTTAAGTGGTGCAGCAAGTGCACGATTAACAACGTTAAGGATAATTGGAAGACGCATACCAGAAGCTTGGTAAAGTGTCTCAACCATAAGTGCAAAACCTTGAGAAGATGTCGCAGTTGCAACACGTCCACCCGCAGCAGCAGCACCGATACAAGCTGACATAGCAGCATGTTCTGACTCAACCATTACAAATACACCATCAATGTATCCATTTGCTTCAAACATACCGTAGTTTTCAACTACCGGAGTAGAAGGTGTAATTGGGTAAGCAGCAACAACATCAATTTGTGCCTGACGCATCGCTTGAGATGCGGCCATATTACCGTCCCAAACCTCTACGTCTAATAAATCCATTTTATCTGCCATTATTTTTCCTTCTCGTCTTTTTCAGGCCAACCTGCTAAACACGCATCATCATCGAGGTGTTCAGTAAACATTAGCAGTGATTTAGGGTTTGTAGGACATACTTCAACACAGATCCCACACCCTTTACAGTGATCAAAATCAATTCCAATCATTTTTTTATCTCTAGCAATGATAGAAACATCTGGACAGTAAATCCAACAAAATTGACAATCAATACAGTAATCTTTATTAAAAATCGGTTTTTCAATTCTCCAGTCACCAACACTTGCAGTGAAAGAACTTGAGGGAGAGTATGGACGATCTTCAGCAAGAGTCGTCGCAATATTGTCTACTTTTTCGTTAAACGTGAAAAGGATCGCACCAGCGTCGAATTCATCCCAGCCTTTATTTGCCATCTTTTCTCCTTATTTTACTTCATCATATGCGCGCTGAATTGCATTCATATTCGCATCGATGATTTTTTGTGGGAATTTTGAAAGTACATTTAACATACTCTCTTTAAAGAAATCAATCTCATACATTCCAGATACTTTCATTAAAGCACCTAGCATTGGAGTATTTGGAATTGCTCTTCCAATAGTATCCATTGCAATTGACATACAGTCAAGACAATAAACTTCTTTACCTTCTAATTTAGGCTGTGATTTAACCAGCTCTTCTTTAGTAAGGTGAGTAGTAATAATATATCTTGTTGTCGGCTTTTCATGTGCTGTAAAATCAGCTGTATGAATAAGAGCCGGATCAATAATTAGAACATAATCAGGGTGCATAAATTTTTCATGGTTGATGATACGTTGATCATCAACACGATTATATGCAGTCATTGCTGCCCCACGTTTTGCAGAACCATAAAAAGCAAATGCTTGTACATGTTTCCCTGTTCTAGATACAACGTCTGCCAAACCTTTAGCGCCTGTTACTGCACCTTGACCAGCACGACTGTGCCATCTCATTTCTAGCATGTATTCTCCCTCAAATTTAGTCAGTTAAATAGATAAATTCTAGTTTTAGACTTATTTAGTATCTCGTATTTTATAGAACTCGCTCTTAAATGGAGTTTAACGCAAATAAATATCTAAAAAGACGCAGTCAATGCTTATACTTCTGCGTTCTTTTTGATATATCTCACTGCATTAAGAGCTGAGTCTTCAATAAGTTCAGTTAATGTTAGTAATTGTTCACGCTTATCATACCCCGAAAGAACCGCAACAGATTTTATACCTGCATTGTCTGCTGAAGCGATGTCAAGGCGGGTATCGCCAATCATCCAACACTGCTCTTTATTACATTTCATTATACTAATTGCCTTGTCTATTGGCTCAGAGTGTGGTTTAGGCATCTCAACATCTTCTCTACCAATAAGTACTTCAAAGGCATCCATTAGCCCAAAATGCACCAAAAGTTCACGTGAATATTGCCCTGTTTTGGTAGTAACTACCCCTAAACGGGCAAATTCTTGTGCTTCACGAATTGCTTCAACTGCGTAATCTAGTAACACTGTTTTGTCTGTGTGTATCATTCGGTAATGTTCTTTATATGTTTTAACAAAATCCCACACTAAATATTCATCAACACCAAGCTCTTTATACATCACATCAAGAGGATGTCCAATTAAAGCTTTTATGGCTTCATCACTCGGATGAGACACCCCATGTACATCAAAAGAATTATGAAAACTTTCCAAGATAGCTTCGGTTGAGTCTATCAAGGTTCCGTCTAAGTCAAATAAAATTGTCGGCTTTGCCTGAACCCTTACTTCGTAGTCACCATCGTTCGTTTTCATATTAATCCTGTATTTTCCATTCAATCTGGTTATGCCAAAAACCATTAATTGTGGGTTCTATTGGGCTAATCCTCTTATCTATTACACTAATACTATTAGGGATAAATAAAAAGAGATAGGCATTATCATCTACGATATCTTTAAATATCTCTTGTTGTACTACGGAAAGCTTTTGTCTGTCTACTAAACCTTCGGCTTCTTTAATGAGTTTATCTACCTTCTCATTCTTATAACCAATAAAATTAAATGCACCCGGCTTATCATTGTCAGAATGCCAAACCAGATACGGGTCGGGCGTAAGGGAAAGTGACCAACCTAAAAGAACTGTTTCAAATTTTCGTGGAAACACTACCATGTTTAAAAAAGCCTGCCATTCCATAACACGAAGGTGCACTTTAACCCCAATTTTTGCAAGTTGGTGTTGAAGAATCTGTGCGGCATAAGGACGTACCTCAGAAGAGTTCGACGTAGCAATCTCAAACTCAAATGGATTGTTTTTATCGTAACCTGCTTCTTTAAGTAAGGCTATAGCTCGCTTTGCATCAGGAACAGGTGTTTGCACCTTCTTATTAAAAGAAGGACCACCTGGTAAAAAAGGACCCTTACAAATTTGCCCATGACCTAAAAATAAAATGTCGACTAACTCTTGTCGGTTAATACCTAAAGACAAGGCTTCTCGTACACGAGCATCTTGAAACTTCTTAACTCTAAGGTTAAAGCCTAAGTAAGTGTAAGAGTGCGAAATTTGCTCAATTTTCTTATAGTTATCAAAAAACTTTTTCTTCACCTGACGTTCAAGTTGCATAGGTTCAAGAGAACCAATGTCTATCTGTTTAGACTTCAGCATTAAAAAACGTGTAGTAGGGTCAGCAATTACATGAAAAGATATTTTTTCTATCAAAGGTTTGTGCTCAAAATAGTCTTTATAAGCAGTAAGCTCAATATTTTTTGAAAACTCCAACTTAGTCAGTCGATAAGGACCGGTACCAATCGGCGCCTTGTTAAAAGAAGACCCCATAATATTTTCTTCATGTTCTAAAATATGTTTAGGGACAACGGACATCATCCATGTTTCTAAGGCTTTAAAATAAGGTTTTTTATAGACCACTTCAATGGTGTATTTATCTAAAGCTTTGACTGACTTTACCATACGAAAAGTAGAGGTGTATGGTGTGACAACCTTAGGTGAATGAATTAAATCAAAAGTAAAAACAACATCATCTGAGGAAAAAGCTTCACCATCATGCCATGTTACGTTATGACGAAGGTGAAAGACAAGCGTTACATCATCTTTATACTCATACGAAGATGCCAAGTCACCAATAATATTTTTGCCTTCTTTGTCATACTTTACTAAACCATTAAAGATAAAACCAGCAATCTCCGAACTTCCTGCATCAACTGCTAAAAGAGGGTTAAGACGTGAAGGGTTTGTGGATGTACTTAAGTGCAGGGTTTGTGCCATTAGCACTGTCATAAAGAATAAAAAAGTTAGGAATATTTTCATGCGGTATTGTAGCGGAGTTAAGCTAAAGAAGCAAAAGCTTCTTTAGCTTATATATCTTTTATATTCTATTTAGTTTACTTCTACTTTACGATCATATAGCTCTTGAACTGGGCGTTCATTATCTACATAAAACTTTCTAAATGCTTCGATTTGATTTTTTGAAGCTGTTACAGGTTTTTTAAGTAAGTACCACTGTACATTTTCTGAACAAGGGGGTGTTGTTAACGAACCAATATAGTGGTAGTAGTGAGCTGTATCTGAAGGAAGAAGGTCTTGAGGATCAACACGAGTCTCCTTACCAACACTATTTAAAATGTTATCTAGAACAGCATTATTTTTGCCCTCTTCAAAAAAGATTGCAATAACAGCAAGTTGTTTCGTTTTTAGATTTTGGTGAACCATGTGCGCAACCATATCATAACGTTTACCATCTACAGTATGTTCAGATTTTCCATGAAAGTGAAACTGTAAAAGTTGGAAAGTCTCGCCATTTAATTGAACTTTACCACCTACTTTTGGTGTCACTTTAATCGAGTGGCCGTTATCAATTACTTTAGCTGTGGTATGAATATCTTCACTTAAGTGAAGGTCAAACTGATGGTTCATTGAAATAGTTTTACCAGGCATAATATTAATTGGTGACTGAGCATGTCCAGCTCCACATGTTTTAGAAAACTCATTCCAGTGAGATGGACCATTTTGTGAATAGTCCCAATGCTTTTCATGACCTTTATGCTCTGAAGCCATTGCTGTTACTGATAAAAGTGCTGCTGCACCTAATGCTAATATTATTTTTTTCATGTTTAATTCCTTTTTTTAGTTTAAAATTTAAGATTTGCAATAACACGATATTGTGTTAGTTTGTCGATTTGAGATACAGTACCTACTGTGTTTTGAGAAGTATTATGACGTACCCAAATACCTTTTAAAGCTAGAGAAAAGTTTCCAATGCCATAAGCTATTACTGCATTATAGTCACGTTGATTGTTAGCAAACTTAGAGTTGTCTACATTCAAATAAGATACAACTGTTTTTAAGCCTTTAAAACCAGTAAAGTCATACTTCTGAGTATAGGCAAGTTTCATACCGGCTGAACCACCGATGTAAATACTATCTGCATTAAGAGCTTTTCCATAATTTGACTGAAAAAGGTCATTAGAAGTAATCATGTTTGAATACAGTGGTGTTCCATCCCAAGGAAGAACAAGAGAATCATGTCTGTCACTGTCTGCTAAAACTTTAGTAAAGGCTAAGTCAAGCTTTGACTCATCATACCCTGCACCAATCTTAAGACCAAAGGCATTTGACGAAATTCTTTTTCCACCTGTAAATGCCGTGTTATCTCTTAGGTTATCATCTGCATTACCAATACTTTTTTGATTAATATACTGAAGTCCAACATTTACGGTTAAACCTGAGTCTAACTTATTTTTATAATCAGCATCAATATAAAGAGAGTTCATAAAGTCTTTTGCATAATAGTTATACAGTTTTACCGAAGCACTATCTGCTTTGTAAACACCATCAATAACAACAACTTCACCCTCATCATCACCCGTAATAGCTCTGGTATTATCCCCTAAAGCATGTTTTATAATATTTGTAAATTGGTCAGATGTTCGTTGTTTAAAGTGAGTAAGATAAGAAGCACCTACACTAGCATTGCCAAGTTTATAATCAACAAAAGCCCCTTGAACTGCAGAAGGAAGCATACGAACTTCTTTGGCATGAATAAGCGGTGTTTTAATCACTTGACGACCATATAAGGCAGAGAAATCTTTATACGTGTACTTCATAAACACTTCACCTAGAACAGCAAAAGAGTCTTGAGCAACTTCAGATTTTTGCGCAGGAGTCCCATTAAAACGAACTCCATTATCTTTACCTAAAATCGATGTGTCTACCGAGTTTGGAAGTGCAAAGCCATTAGTAGTCATAAAGGTAGCACCTGTTTGAAACCCATTCCAGTTAGCTGTGGTATAACCTAACTGTCCACCAATAGCATTAGCATGAGCAGAAGTACTTGGACTGTTGGGAATATCTTTTTTAGTCTCAATATAGTAATACTTAACATTACCCTTAACCGTGCCCTCTTCAAACCAAGACTGAACTGAGTCCACCGCTTGAGCAGAAGCAACAAGAATTAAACTTGATAAAATTATTTTTTTCACAATTCTCCTTTGCTTAGTAAATAAGTTTATAAGTATATCAAATAAGTACACAAGGATATAAATCAATAAAATTGAACAATGGTTTAAGTTTAATTAATATTTATTGAAGAGAAAACTTTAAAAAAGTTATTAGTTATGAAGAAGAAGAAAATGATTTTAGCTTTTATCCAAAGGGAGAATCGACAAAAGCTTGCTTATATAGGGAGAATAAATGAAATAGAAGGAGATAAAGAAAAGGGGAGGTAACCTCTATCTCTCTTTCTAAATGTATTATAGGAAGTCAATGTGTGAAAAATGTGTAGATTATTCAAGTGTACTAATCTTTTTTACGACGTTTACTACTTTTAAGATTTTCCCGCTTCTCTTGAATTCTATTTCTCACTCTGTTTATCTTCTCTTGTTCCTTATTTTCAAGTGCGACTTCAGCCTTATCTATCTCTTCACCAATTTTAAGCTCTAACATTTCTGATTTTTTCATTGCAAGAATTTGAGAAGGAAAAACACTTCTATGTCCTGAAATCAAAAAGCTAATAACAGTACTAATCGCTGCATAATGCGCCATATCTAAACCAAAAAGCTCAACTGCCATAATAGTTGCAGCAATAGGCGTGTTTGTTGTCCCCGCTAAAACGCTGACAAAACCAAGTCCTGCAAACAGAGCCACATGAGAAGGGTCAATAAAACTTGCAAAAGCATGCCCACTGCTTGCCCCCACAAAAAAGATAGGCGTTAGAATTCCACCACTTCCTCCCGCGCCTAAGGTTATAGAAGTAAACAATATCTTTAATAAAAAAGCATACCATGGAATATCCTGCGAAAAAAATGGTGCAGGATTTAAAAGGTCTTCAATCGTTGTAATTCCTAAACCTAAATATTCTTCACCAAAAATAAGCGCAAGTATAACAATAATCATCCCACCACCAAAAGCTTTTACATAGGGATGAAAAGAGAGCTTTTCAATAAAAATAGACATCCCTTTTGTGGTTGTAACCAAAATATCAGAAATAAACCCAAAGAACAAACCTGCAAAAACTACGGTACCTATTAAAGGTAAGTCAAGCATCACATCTTGATAAAAATGTAAATCATAATATGTATAGTCAATACCTAAAAGCTGAGCAGTAGTAAAAGCAGCAAAACCGGCAATAAACGAAGGCAATAGAACATCGTACATTATTACACCAATAATAAGTACTTCTACACCAAAAATTGCACCAGCTATTGGTGTGCCAAAGACCGAAGCAAACCCTGCACTAATCCCGCAAATTACAAGTTTCTTTCTATCATGCTTAGAAAATTTTAACATTACAGAGAGCCAAGATGAAACACCTGCCCCTATCTGTGCGGCAGGTCCTTCTTTTCCAACAGAGCCCCCTGCAAAAATGGTAAGAACTGTTGCAAAAAGTTTAACTGGTATAACAGAAACATCTATTTTCCCATGGTCATTATGAACTGCGTCAATCACTTTTTCAGTTCCATGTCCTTGTGCGGTAGGAGAAAAGGTTCTAATAATCCAAACCGTTAAAAGTAAGGCAAAAGGCAAAAGATAAAAGTAAGAAAAGGGAAGTAAGGACTGAGATTCTTCAGCATATTGTAATATTTTAAGAAAAAATGTAATTACTGCACCAATAATCACACCAATAAAAGAAGAAAGAAAGACCCATTTAACAACACTAATAAAAATTGCGGTCTGTTCGGTGATGTGTCTTTGCATTGTCTAGCCCATATTTACGTCAGTATTTTGAAACTTTAATTATTATAACGCAATTTATCTCGAAGTGTAACAGAGTTTAAAAAGAATAAAGGATTTTAGAAAAAGAAGGATGTATCTCCCAAGGAAGACACATAAAGTGTAAAAAGGTTTCTAACGTTTGCTAAAGAAACGTTAAGTAACCAAAAAACGAAAGACGAATCTTATCGTTTTACTAAAGAAACGATTAATCCAATAAAAACTGTGATTAACGTTTTCTAAAGAAACGTAAGATACACAAAAAGTGTAAAAAGACTTCTAACGTTTTGAGAACTGACGAGAACGACGAGCTTTTCTCTTACCTGGTTTCTTACGTTCAACAACACGTGAATCACGAGTCATCATACCTTCAGGTTTAAGAATAGCGCGGAAGCTATCATCCATTTTTACTAGACAACGAGAGATACCGTGACGAAGTGCATCTGCTTGACCAGCGAAACCGCCACCAAGAGTTGTAGCTACGATGTCAACAGACTCAGCTTGTTTAGTTAGAGTAAGTGGTTGCATTACACGAAGTTTCTTCGCTTCAAGTCCACCTAACCATGCGTCAATAGAAAGACCATTGATAGTAATTTTACCAGTACCAGAAGTCATCCATACTTTTGCGATAGAAGCTTTTCTTCTACCAGTTGCGTAAGTTTTTGCCATATGTAATTCCTATTTCGCTAATTGTGCAGAATGAGGATGCTCAGCACCCTTATACACTTTAAGTTTTTTAAGCATTGCTCCGCCAAGTTTAGTTTTTGGAAGCATACCACGAGTTGCTAATCTGAACAGTTTTTCTGGATTGTTTTCTAGAAGGTCTGTCATTTTAACACTCTTAGTAGAACCGAAGTAACCTGAGTGAGAGAAGTACTCTTTGTTAGCAATTTTGCCAGCACCATTGAACTTTACTTTAGAAGCGTTAATGATTACAACGTAATCACCACAGTCAATGTTTGGAGTATAGTAAGGTTTGTCTTTACCACGAAGGCTAGTAGCTACTTCAGTGAGCATACGACCAAATGTTTTTCCTTCAGCATCAATAAGAATCCACTTCTTATCAATCTGTTCAGGAGATGCAATTTTAGTAAATTTCATCAAATGTCCTTTTATATTTTCTTATAAAAAAGTATAAGCTCTTTTAATTAGTAGCGAAAGTATAGTAGGATAAGCTTATAATTTACTTAATTTAAGCAAATTATAAGCTTCATAGAGGATGAATTTAACGGTGGGTAATACTTAGTTTTCCAAAAAGGCCTTCTGTTCCTGTTTCAATAGTTAAATTACTATCAATAGGAGACTTTCTATACTGCATGACATAATCAAGATCATGAAGCACCAAACCATAGTTTCTAAACATTGGAAAAGTCACTTCTTTTACATGAGCATCATGAATCTCTTGACCTAAGGCTTCAAGTGCACATTTATACGCAGCCTCATTGGCAACAAACTGATAATAATAGTCTTTCATTAAGTCAATATTGTTTAACCAAGCCACTCTTCCATCTTCACTGATTATTTTATTTTCATGCACACGTTTAATCAAGTCTTCCACTAATGCTTCCGCCTTAGCTTCACTTGCTGTAATGTGTTCAGCTAAGTTACCACAATACTTTTTAAGTAATTCTATAAGTTCACTTGAGCTAAATTCTTTTCCACTCACATTGTGCAGATGTTTTGTGCTTTCTGTTGGACCATAGTTCAGAGCTTCTAAGAGTTCTACTGCTGCATTTAAAAATGTATATTTATCTGGTTTTGTCTCATCAAAACCAACACCTTTGTTTGACACAAGTGGCATTGCACCAACATATTTTAATTCCATTACATACCTCCAAGATTAATTTATTTTACCACGCTTTTTTATAATAACGATTTAAGTCATACAGGCCAGCTTCTAAAGGTTCCATTTTATTAAACTCTTTTTGAAACCAGTCATAATGTGCCCAAAAGTTTGTGTCCTTACGACTAATGCCATAGTAGTTTACCTTTTTTATATATTCAGGTGTCTCTTCAAAGTTAACTAACATGTCGAAAAAATCAGGTAATTCATCTTCCTTAACAACTGTAAATACATTAGGATAAGAACCTACATTTCCATCTAAAACATCTAAGGTGTCTTTATCTGGATTCAAACGATCATCTTCACCAAAGAGTGAATTAACATTATCATGCCATCGGTTAATTACCAAGGTTCCAAAGACGTTAGAACCATCATTTAAAATAACTCGAATATGAATAACATTAAGCCCATGCTCTGTTACATGTTTAATAAAACCTGTTCCTTCAGCAGTTAAAGCACGCAGACCTTCTTTTATATCTGCTTCCGAGCTATACGCTTTAGGTAAGCTTGGTATTTTAGAACCAGACCTAAAGTAATTTACATCATCAAAACGTAGGTTAATCTCTTTTAAAAAGTGTGTATCAACTAAGGTTTCTATAAACTCTTGCTTTGGATTATCTGTTTTAAACACGCCTGCCAACTTGATTTTTTCTGCTCTGTATTCAGACTCTTGTATCTCATCATAAGCACTATCTCCAATATACCAAGATGACATCATATCTTTTCGTTTGTTTACAGGCATATACAAAATAAAGTTCAGTTCCCCTTCCGCACGTAAAAAATCCATATACCGACGGATGTTTGTCTGATGAGAAACATTTCCAAACACATCAAAACCTGCTACTAAAGCGTAATAAATACGTTCAAACTGTGCATAATCAATTACCCACATTGTTCTTGGCAACTCACCTCTTACCCCATTGTGAACTGAAGCTGAATCAAAATGCCTGTACACCGTTAAAATTGGTGTACTTGAAGCATTACGTCCTTTCCAGATTGACTCAATACTCAGTCCCTCTTTTCGTTCATTAATAAGTTTTTTTATCTTTGCTTTATAGTACATTTCATAACGATTTCTGTACCTATCAGAAAAGACTCTAAAGATATTTTCAGAACTTCCCGCTTCAATCGGCATCGATAAATTATAGGCTTGTTCCCTTAAAAAAGAGGGATTATTCACACCCAAGTCAAATTTAGGGTCTTGAAACATCACCCAAAAATGGTCATGAATTACATTAAGTGCAATCTGCCCTCTACACACAGGTCCACGAATAAAAGTACGTATAATATACTCACTATGGTCAAGTAAAAAATCGTAACGAACTGCCGGTGGAATCTGAGAAAATATTATAAAAGGGTTAGCCGATACTCTTTTTTCATACGACATAATATGTGGTTTTTCTAACCAAGGAGTATCTATAAAAAGTTCATTAACGCGTTGAAATTCTGCCTCATTAAACTCAACAAGAATATGTGTTTTATGTACTATCGTTGCATAAATTTTTTCAAAGCGATAATAAAACTTATCTACCCTTGGGTTATCATAAGGACGGCGTGTTGCAATAACATCAATCTTTTCACCAGGGGGCGTCGTAGAACGAACTAGATTATAGAACTCTCTCTTATTTGGGTCAAAATTAATTTGTGCAATAAAATAATGTTCATATAAATAACGCGCCGTCATTTTATGTTTAGCATCATCTTTATTTAAAAATATTTCCCACTTATCTATAGAAGGTTGTGTTGTAACAGATGGCTTTTCTAAGATAGCTTGTTGCTCTTTAGAAGGACCATGTGCGCCTTGTGCTAACCACTGCATAATCACATCATACTCAGACGCTTGTAAGGCAGGAAAACCATACGGCATACCATGATTAGGATGCTTATTTTGGTATTTACTAACTTCACTTAAGTTTTTAGCACAGATTAAATCATCATATTCAGGTGCATAATCACCTATAACTGCAGGGTTCTCTTTCTTGTCATAAAGCATATGTCCCATGATGGATTCTTCATAATGAATACCCTCATCATTAGCTTCATTCTCTGCATCATTAGGATTATGTGTTAAAGAAAAAAAGTCTTTTTCTCGCCATTCTTGTGTTGTTTTAGCATCTACAAAAAGTCGTGTTGGTTTTTGAGCAAAAAGTCGTTCTGCAAGATAGACTTTCTCTTTAGATGCACCACGGTCAACCCCATCAAAAGAGCTAAACTTTGCTTGACAAGGAGAGTTGTAACAGGAGTGACAAGTCACACAACGCTTATCTAAAATGGGTTTAACATCACTGAGGTAACTCACTTTTTTAGAACTTAGTTTAACCTCAACTGGATCAGGAGCAGAGTAAGAACATCCTGCAAATACAAATAACAGAGCTATAAAGAATAAATGTAATATTTTCATTTAATCATTATACACAATATAATTACCAAGTAAGTTTATAGTAACGATTCAAGTCGTACAGACCGGCTTGCAAAGGTTGTTCTTGCTCAAAACGTTTTTGGAACCAATCAAAATAATCCCAAAAATTTTCATCTGAACGACTCACTGCATAATGTTTTGCCTTCGCCCAATACTCAGGTCTGTCTTCAAAGTTTTTAATCATCTCAAAAAAGTCAGGAAGCTCTTCTTCCTTAACATCAAAAAAGACATTAGGGTAAGAACCTACACTGCCTTCAATAATATCAAGCGTATCTTTTTTTGCATCAAAAGTTTTTTCTTCTTTATTGTAGGAGTTAACATTATCATGCCATCGGTTAACAATGAAACTCCCACTCATGTTCGTATCATCTTTCATTTGTACTCGTACATACGCAAGGTTCACACCCTTACCTGTCATAAATTGAATAAACTTATTTCCCTCAGCAGTTAAGGCACGAAGCCCTTGCATTAGATCTTTACTATTTTTATACTCTTTTGGTAAGTCAGGCGCTTTTTCTCCAATTGCAAAGTAGTTAATCTTGTCAAAATGAATGTTTGTCTCTTTTAAAAAATGGTGTTCAACCAAGTACTCCATAAACTCTTGTTTTACCTGCGAGGTTTTAAACTTATGTTGGGCACGAATACCTGCGGTATATCTCATTTCTATCTCTTTAAAAACACCCTTGCCTTGATAGTACTCATGTAAAAGTTTGTCCCTAATATTTTGAGGAAGATAAGAGAGATAATTTAACTCCCCTTCTAAACGAAAGAAATCCATATACGAGCGGACTTCCATCTGATGAGACACTGTTCCATACACATCAAAACCTGCTACTAAGGTGTAGTAAATACGTTCCAACTGAGCATAGTCAAGTAACCAAATTGTCTTAGGCAATTCTCCTAAAAGTCCTTTTCTCACCGTTCCACTGTCAAAATGTCGGTACGCAGTTAAAACAGGAGCATCAGAAGCTTTCTCCCCTTTCCAAATACTCTCTATTGGCATACCATCAGGATAAAAAAGAATATTTTTCTTCATCTTAGCATCATAATAACGTCGGTACTTATCTCTGTAATCTTCTCCAAAAGCCTCAAACATAAAACTTGAAACCATTGAGCTTCCACGCTCTGTTGGCAGACGAAGGTTTTGAGACTGTCGACGTAAAAAAACAGGGTCATTGGCTCCAACATCATACTCAGGATTTTGAAAGATTATCCAAAAGTGATCTCTAATGACACTAAGGGCAATGTTTCCCTTACAGATAGGTCCGCGAATGAAGGTTCTTACAATGTACTCATTATGGTCAAGTAAGAACTTGTAACGTGACACCGGTGGAATCTGGGCATAAACTAAAAAAGCATTGGTCTTAATCTTGTCATCATACGACATTTCATGAGGCTCTTCTAACCAC